>Ga0181612_168567_pt1 | contig 24779 bp, 21 predicted proteins | sample HoacroProtozoa21_FD_119630 | JGI IMG/M metagenome (GOLD analysis project Ga0181612, IMG submission 119630) | Hoatzin crop microbial communities from Cojedes, Venezuel. Combined Assembly of Gp0051906, Gp0051904, Gp0051908
AAAAGCAGTGAACAAAGAAAACCAACCCCCGCTTGGGTGTCGTGTGGGTCTTCGTTTCTTTTTATCGGCGTTATCCGGGGAAGCGGGAGTTCATTTCTTCGAACAGTTCCTCCAGCGAGTCCCGGTCCCCGGTGAATTTGTATTTGTGTTCCGGTGCCGGGAAGGAGGAGTCCTTCACTTCCTTAATATATTCGGTCATGCCTGCGGTGGCGAGGCCGGCGATGTCGCAGTACTTCTTGGCAAACTTCGGGGTGAAGTTGCTGTACATGCCCAGCGCGTCCGCAGAAAGAAGGACCTGTCCGTCGCATTCGACGCCGGCGCCGATGCCGTAGACGGGGATGGGAAGACGATCATGGACATAGGAGCACACTTCTTCCGGTACGCCTTCGAACAGCAGGCAGCGGGCTCCGGCCTTATACACCGCCAGCGCATCTTCGATAATGGCCCTGGCCGTGGAGGTGTCCTTTCCCTGGACCTTGAATCCGCCCATGGAAGCGGAGGACTGGGGGGTCAGACCGATGTGGCCGAAGACCACCATGCCCGCGTCGGTGATGGCGCGGATTTTGTCCGCCACCCGTACACCGCCTTCCAGCTTGATGGCGTCCACGTCGGCTTCCTTGTAAAAGCGAAGGGCGTTTCTCACGGCGTCTTCGCAGCTGGCGTGATACGAGCCGAAGGGCATGTCGCCGATCAGATAGGTGTTGGGGGCGCCCCGGCGCACCGCCTGGGCGTGGGCAATGCTCACATCCATGGTCACGGGAACGGTGCCCTGATAGCCATAGACGATCATGCCCACGGAGTCGCCGCACAGGATCATATCCATGCCGGCCTGCTCGGCATAAGAGGCAAAACAGGCATCGTACAGGACCATCCAGGCGGCTTTTTCGCCGCTTTCCTTCATTTTATACAGATCCAGGATCGTTTTTTTCTTGGCCATTGCTTTAAGCTCCTTTCGACAGTTTGGCGTAGTGAGTCTTCACTCTGTCTTCGATTATAAACAAGGATCCGGTTTTCCACAACCGAAATGGGGTTGATTATTGTCTTTCCATCTGCAATACGTTATAATATCATTTGAAAATTTTAAGTAATTCCCACGGAACCGTCAGGGTTCCGCGGACCTTTGGGAAGAGAGAGCTAGTATGGAAAAAAAGGAAAGCTGGGTAAAACCGCGGCACAAGCTGATCCGCGATCTGTTCTGCCCGCCGTTCGGCGCATTCTGCCGGCATGCTTACCATATCGAGGTCGAGCCTTTCGACAAACAGGACCGGCAGTATCTGATCCTGCTCAACCACCAGACCCCCTTCGATCAGGTGTTTGTGGGGATGGTCTTCAAAAGAGCGATCTATTACGTGGCTACGGAGGATATCTTCTCCAACGGCCTGACCAGCAAGCTGCTGACGTTTGCCGTCGCTCCGATCCCCATCAAAAAACAGATGACCGATGCGAAAGCCGTCAAGACCTGCTTCCGCATCGTCAGGGAAGGCGGGACCATCGCCATCGCGCCGGAGGGCAACCGGACCTACAGCGGCAGGACTTGCTATATGAATCCGGCCATCGCCCGGATGGCCAAGAAAATGAAGCTGCCGGTGGCGATCTTCCGCATCGAAGGCGGCTACGGCGCCCAGCCACGCTGGAGCGACGCGATCCGCAGCGGAAAGATGCATGCGTCCGTGACCCGGGTCATCGAGCCCGAGGAGCTGGCGGCGCTGTCCAACGACGAGGTGATGGACATCATCCGGAAGGAACTGGATGTGGATGAAGCCTGCCTCGGCGAAACCTATACGGGCAGCAATCTGGCCGAGTACATGGAGAGGTGCGTTTACGTTTGTCCCTGGTGCGGCCTTTCCAAATTCGAAAGCCACGGTGATCTGGTGGAGTGCCTGCGCTGCCGCCGGAAGATCCGCTACAAGCCCACCAAGGAACTGGAGGGACTGGGGTTCGAGTTTCCGTTCCGGTTTGTGGGCGACTGGTACGACTACCAGTGCGACTATGTAAACGGTCTGGATACCCGGGAGCTGACGGAAAAGCCGGTCTTCGAAGACGAGGCAAAAGTCTCCGAAGTCATCGTTTACCAGCGCAAGGTGCCGCTGGTGCTCCATGCGCACATCCGGCTCTACGGCGACCGCGTCACCATCAACGAAGGCGAGTCCGGCGAGATGAGACTGGACTTTTCCGACGTGGCGGTGATGTCGTGCCTGGGAAGAAACAAGCTCAACATCTACTACAAGGACAAGATCTATCAGTTCAAGGGCGACAAGCATTTCAACGCCCTGAAATATGTCAATTTCTATTACCGCAACAAAAACATTACAAGGGGGGATCCAGATGGCGAATTTCTGGGACTATAACGTGTGGGGCGGCCTGAACCTGGTGGCGGTGCTGCTGCTGAGTCTGCTGGCGGCAAACGGCCTTCGAAGAACGGTCCCGGCCATCAAGTCCTCGCTAATCCCCGTCTCCGTGCTGGGCGGCCTGATTCTGCTTCTGGTGGCCGTCATCTACAAGGGCGTTACCGGAAACTTCATGTTCGATACCCGGTTTTTCGGCGGAAACGGATCGGCCAATCTGGAACTGATCACCTATCATACCCTGGCGCTGGGCTTCATCGCCACCACCTTCAAGGCCTCGGAGAGCAAGATGACCAAGGAGCGGTCGGTGGAGATCTTCAACACCGGCGTGACCACGGTCTCCACTTACCTTATGCAGGGCATTCTGGGCCTGGCTATCACGATTCCGGCGGCCATGATCGCCAAGGATCTGTTTGCCGCGGCGGGCATCCTGCTGCCCTTCGGCTACGGCCAGGGCACCGGTCAGGCGCTCAACTACGGCACGATCTATGAAAACGACTATGGGTTTGTGGGCGGCAAGAGCTTCGGCCTGACCATCGCCGCGCTGGGCTTTCTGAGCGCCAGCATCGGCGGCGTTATCCACCTGAACATCATGAAGAGAAAGGGACTGATCCGTCCGAGCATGCGCACCGAATCCACGGGCCTGCGCTCGGAGGATATCGAAAACGAAAACGAGATCCCGATGCAGGAGAGCGTGGACAAGCTGACGATCCAGATCGCGCTGGTGGTGCTGGCCTATCTGGTGGCCTATCTGTTCATGCTGCTGCTGGGAAGCCTTCTGCCGGGACTTCGCTCGGTGATCTTCGGCTTCAACTTCCTGCTGGGTGTCATTTCGGCCACCCTGATCAAATCCGTGATGAACAGACTCAAGAAGGCCGGCGTTATCAAAAAGGACCACGTCAATTCCTTCCTGATGACAAGGATCGGAAACTTCTGCTTTGACATCATGGTGGTGGCGGGCATTGCGGCCATCCGTCTGAGCGTGCTGTCCCGCTACTGGGTCGTGATCGCCATCATGGGCGTATCCGGCGCGTTCCTGACCTACTACTATGAGCGTTTCGTAGCCAGAAAACTCTTTCCCACCTATGAAAACGAGCAGCTTCTGATGATGTACGGCATGCTGACGGGCACCGCCAGCACGGGCATCATCCTGCTTCGCGAGATCGACGGGGAATTCAGGACTCCGGCGGCGGACAACATGGTCTACCAGAACATCCCGGCCATCGTTTTCGGCTTTCCGATGATGCTGCTGGCGGTGGTGGTTCCAACCCGTCCGTTCTTCGTGTTCCTGATCCTCATCGGGTTCTTTATCGTAATGAACGTGATCCTGTTCCGGAAACAGATCTTCGGAAAAAGAAAAGGGAAGCACAGCACCGAATAAAAACTGAAAAACAGGCGCCGTCCTCTGAGAAAGAGGACGGCGCCGTTCTTTATTCTGATCAGTGCAGGATCTTTTCGAAGACGATGCTCCGTTTGATGTCTACGGCCTTGTGGGGACACATCTCCTGACAGCAGAAGCAGCGGATGCAGTTTTTCCTGTGGATATGGGCCTTGTGATCTTCGATGGTGATGGTGTGCTGCGGGCAGCTTCTCGCGCAGACGCCGCACCCGACGCAGATCTTCCAGTTGATCACGGGGCGGGGCTTGACGAAGTTCGGAAGCATCTTGATCTGGCGGGACTGCTTGTGGGAGCGGGGCTCCTTGAAGTCGTAGACGCGAAGCGCTTCCAGAGGTGTGCCCAGGATCTCCAGCTCGTCGGCGCAGGACGGGCACAGGCCGCGCTTCTTGGCGATCTCCACCATGGGGACGGTATCCCCGTAATGGATGATGTCGCAGCAGGCCAGATCCAGCGCATAGGGATTCCAGCTGGTCAGCAGCGCGTTGAGATACCGGGGATCTCCGGTGCCCGGACCGTCGCCTTCCATGGCCAGAATGCCGTCGCAGATCGTCAGCAGAGTCTTGTTGAGGCAGACGCACTGGCACAGGTCCACTAGCATGGTGCAGAAGTCCTGTGTTTTGCTGAACCGGGCATGCATCTCCACTTTCTGAACGCCCGGCGTGACACCGAACAGATTCTTGACGCCGGCCGTCATCTTGGTCAGGGCATGGGTCTTCAGCTTGCACAGACTGACGACGATGTCTGCCTCGGCAATGGGCCGGATCACATTAAACTGCCGGCAGATGACACCCTCGGGATTGCGCAGGACCTCTTCTCCCGTGTCGTAGTTGAATTCGGCGCCTTCCGCCTGTGCCGCCTCCAGAAAGCCGGAGGCCTTGTAGGAATCCGCCAGGGAATTTTTCGTATACAGTCCGCCGGGGCTCTCGGCGATCAGGACACTGGCCGCGCCCTTGTCGAACAGCAGCCGCACCAGCGCCTGCACGGTCACCGGATGGGAAGTGGCGCCGCCCTCCGGATCTTTTTTCGAGACCAGATTCGGCTTGATGACGACCTTCTTGCCGGAGAAGACCTCTTCGCCGATCTCCAGGTCCCGGAAATGCTGATCCAGCAGCCGGTAGATATCGTCAACATCGTAATGATCGCAGCGGGATACCGCCACGCGGTTGTCTTTATGGAAATTCGGGTTTGTCATGCTCTGTCTCTCCTTCCACAGAGTGCAAATGTGATATCGATTATATCACAGGGGTCCCGAACTTTAAATAATTGTCAAAAGAAAATCAGCCCGCCGGGAAGCGGGCTGATTGTTTTGCTGTTTATAAAAGCCGGTCCGAAGATCAGAACGGACTTTCCACCGCATAGCTGTCGAAGGATTCGACCTGAGATGCGCCGGAGGTGTCAACGGTGGTGCTGTACTGGGAGACCGTGATGGTGTAGCTTCCGGTTCCCTGCACGTAGACGGTGCCGTCGGTCCCGACGATGGTCACGGTGTTGCCGTCGGCATCCACGATAGTGCCTTCGTTATAGAGGTTCGTCACGGTGGAGTCTCCGGTGACGACCCAGGTGGAAGTGCTGTCGATGTAGAGACTGCAGTAGCCGTCTCCGCCGTCGCCGGCACAGGACTCATCGTCGATCACCGCACCCGTCAGCGTACTGCCGGAGAGCATGTAGAAGTCCAGCTGGCTGATGGAGTCGTAGATGATGTTGCCCTGCATGGCCTGCTCATAGGCCGTGAAGTTGCAGTCTGCGCCGTTGCTGCCGGTCGTGCCCCATCCGCGGGCGTTGGTGTTGCCGGTGCACCGCAGGAAGTAGTCGCTGTCCTCGGCATAGGTGATGTCCACGCCGGACAGGATGAAGGTCGATTCGGTGTTGGTGGTATAGAACATGCCGCCGTTGCCGGCCGACAGGCTGCCGCCGATCATTTCGAAGGTGCCGTTTCCGACTTCGGAGTCGCCGGACATGCTCTGGTAGACGATGACGTTCCAGGTGGTCTCATTCTGCTCATTGTCGCTCATGTTTCCGGACAGGCTGCAGTCGAAAAGACGGATGGAGTTGAGTCCTTCGATGCAGATGGCCTCGGAACCGTTGGCGGTAAGAGTGGCGTTGTTGACGGTGATGTCCGCCGTGCTGTAGATGGCGGGAGAGCCGCTGCCGTTGGAGGTGTAGGTGCCTCCGTCCACGACCATGGTGCCGCCGCCGCGGTCCGAACGGATCGCCGCCGCCGAGCCGCCGCTGGTCTCCGCTGTGACGTTCCAGGCGTACAGGGTGCCGCCGCCGGCGACGTGAAGTCCGCCGGAAGTATCCTGTGCGGTGGTGATGGTGGTGTCCTTGACATAAGCCACGCCATCGGAGTAGGCAAAGATGCCGGCTCCGCCCGCCGCATCGGTAGTGACCGTGCTGTTTTCAACATAGGCGGTACCGTCGGTGACCAGAAGGGCCGCACCCACACCGTAGAAGCTGGAGTTGTCGCCGCCGGTGCTGTCGTCGGAATCCCTGGAGATCGCCGCATCGGAGATCTTTACGGAAGCACCGTCCTGGACCAGGATTGCATTCTCGTCGGTGCCGGTGGAGGCAAAGGTCTCCCCGGAGCTCTCGGTGTCTTCGGTATAGGTCACTAGCGCGTCGTAGCTGTCCACGCCGCCCTGCTGCATGCCGCCGCCCATGACGGAGGCGCTGTCGGCACTTCCGATGACGATGGAGGTGACGGAACCGTTTTCATCTACGGTAACGGTCAGGGTATCGCCGACTTCGATGTCGTCGGCAGAAGTCTCGGAAGAGCCGTCTTCTGAAGTGAGTGTCGCGTCGGACAGATCCAGGACCACCGTGATGGTGTCGTCGGAGTCCTCCGAGGATTCTCCGCCGTTTCCGGTCTCGGTGTTTTCGCCGGTCTGCTCTGTCTGTTCGGTCTGAGAAGCCGGATCGGCCGGCTGCTCACCGGTGCCGTCCGCAGTTGCCTGTTCACCGCTTGCGTCGGAAGAGGACTGCTGCCCGTCGGTGCCGGGCTCGCCGGAGGGAAGCTCCGGAGGAGTCTGGTCCTGGGGCTGGCTGCCATCCGCCGCGGCCGCATCCGCTGTCTGTGCCTCGGAATCGGAAGAAGCGTCACTGCTTGCGCTGCCCGAAGGCATCTCCGGCGGAGTGCCGCCGCTGCCGCCCTGATCGCCGGACGGCATGTCGGGAGGCGTGCCCATCTGTCCGCCGCCCATACCCATACCTCCGGCGCCGCCGGAGGAGTTGTCTACACTTAATGTAATGGTGGAGCCGTCGATGCTTTCCACCGTTCCGGAAAATTCGGAATCCACGATCTGCACACTGCCGGAAGATCCCGCCGAGCATCCGGAGAGAATCAGGCACAGGACCATGGCCGCAGCCACCGCCAGCGCGCATGCTTTCTTTTTCATTCGAAAAGCCTCCTGTTAAAAGTTGTTCTGATTCCATTATACGGCTCAACTATAAAGCAAGTTAAAAAGCTCCGGAAAATTTTTTCCGAAGCTTTTTCTTCCTTCAGGCCGGAAGAGGCTCGATGGTGGTGATGTCGTACGGGGAGGTCTGGTAGACGAAGTAGTTGAGCCAGTTCTGGTACAGCAGCGCCCCGTGGCTGCGCCAGGTCATCAGAGGCTCTTTCGTGTCGTCGTCGTCCGGGAAGTAGTTTTCGGGGATCTTCGTGGCCGGATCCAGCTCCTTGTCCCGGAGGTATTCTTTCTTGAGGGTATCGGCGTCGTATTCCGAGTGGCCCGTGATGAAGATCTGCCGCCCTCCCTCGGTGGCCATGGCGTAGACGCCGGCCCGGTCGGAGCTTGCGAGGATCTTCAGCTTCGGGCAGGCGCGGATGTCTTTTTCCAGCACCGTGGTGCCCCGGGAGTGGGGAACGGGAAAGACGTCGTCAAAGCCGCGCATCAGCATGGAGGAGCGGCGGTCCACATGGTGCAGGAACACCCCGGACAGCTTTTCGGGTAGCTCATGCTTCTGGATCCCGTAATGATAGTACAGACCGGCCTGAGCGCCCCAGCAGATGTGGAAGGTGCTGTGCACGTGGGTCTTGCTCCATTCCATGATCTGGCACAGCTCGTCCCAGAATTCCACCTGCTCGAACTCCATGTGTTCCACCGGGGTGCCGGTGATGATCAGTCCGTCGAAGTTGCGGTCCCTGACCTGATCGAAGGTGGTATAGAACTTCAGCAGATGGTCCGCCGCCACGTGGGTGGACTGGTGGGTCCGTGTCTGCATCAGCTCCAGCTCCACCTGCAGCGGGGAATTTCCCAGCAGACGGGCCAGCTGTGTCTCGGTCTCGATCTTGGTGGGCATCAGATTGAGAAGAAGGATCTGCAGCGGACGGATGTCCTGGGTGATGGCCCGGGTCTCCGTCATGACGAAGATGTTTTCTCCTTCCAGGATCCGGGTGGCCGGAAGTTCATTGGGGATCTTGATGGGCATGATGGGGTTCCTCCTTCGTTTATTCCAGTGCCTGTGCGATGTCTGCGATCAGGTCCTCGGCGTCTTCCAGACCGCAGGAATAGCGGACCAGATCGGCGGAGACGCCGGCGGCCCTGAGTTCTTCGTCGTTCATCTGGCGATGGGTGCTGCTGGCCGGATGCAGGCAGCAGGTGCGGGCATCGGCCACGTGGGTCTCGATAGAGGCGACTTTCAGCTTCTTCATGAACGCTTCGGCGGCGCTGCGTCCGCCCTTGACGCCGAAGCTGACGACACCGCAGGAGCCGTTGGGAAGATATTTCTGTCCGCGCTCGTAGTATTTGTCACCGGGCAGTCCGCAGTACTTCACCCAGTCGATCTTGTCGCTTCCGCTGAGAAATTCCGCCACGGCCTGGCCGTTTTCACAGTGGCGTTTGACGCGCACGTGCAGGCTTTCCAGACCGAGGTTCAGATAGAAGGCGTTCTGGGGAGACTGGATGGAGCCCAGATCGCGCATCAGCTGTGCGGTGGCCTTGGTGATGAAGGCCCCTTCCAGACCGAAGCGATCGGTATAGGTGATGCCGTGGTAGCTCTCGTCCGGCGTGCACAGGCCCGGGAACTTGTCCGCGTGGGCCGTCCAGTCGAACTTTCCGGAATCCACGACGCAGCCGCCCACGCCGCAGCCGTGGCCGTCCATGTATTTGGTGGTGGAGTGGGTGACGATGTCCGCACCCCATTCGAAGGGCCGGCAGTTTACCGGAGTGGCAAAGGTGTTGTCCACGATCAGGGGGACACCGTGGCGGTGGGCCGCATCCGCGAACTTCTCGATGTCCAGCACCGTCAGAGCGGGGTTGGCGATGGTCTCGCCGAAGACCGCCTTGGTGTTGGGACGGAAGGCCGCCTCAAGCTCCTCGTCGGTGCAGTCGGGGGAGACGAAGGTGCACTCGACTCCCATGCGCTTCATGGTCACGGCAAACAGATTGAAGGTGCCTCCGTAGATGCTGGAGGAACTGACGATGTGATCCCCGCAGCCGGCGATGTTGAAAGCGGCATAGAAGTTGGCCGCCTGGCCGGAAGAGGTCAGCATGGCTGCAGTGCCACCCTCCAGAGCGGCGATCTTCGCTGCCACGTGATCGTTGGTGGGATTCTGGAGACGGGAGTAGAAATAGCCCTCCGCTTCCAGATCAAAGAGTTTTCCCATATCCTCGCTGGTGGCGTATTTGAACGTCGTGCTCTGGATGATGGGAATCTGGCGGGGTTCGCCGTTGCCGGGCTCGTAGCCCGCCTGTACGCATTTTGTGCCGATTTTTCTGTCTGCCATGATGTGATGACCTCCTTGAAGATAAAATAAAGGCGGTCATCAGCGCAACGCCGATAACCGCCTTCAATATTTCGTTTCCAAAAGACTGTTGAAGTCTCTCAGAGAAATACATGGAAGGCGGTATAAGGCATGCGCATGAAGCCGTACATAGTTTTCATGATGCTTATCCTCCTTCTTCGTTTCCTGAGATTGCTGTCTATCCTAACAGCATCCGGTCTCTTTGTCAAGAGCCCGGCGCCGGTAGATCAGTACTGTTTTTCGTAGTTTGCCTGGATGGCTTCGATGACTTTCGTCATGACATCGCAGGTGGGAGTGGGTACGCCCGCTTTCTTGCCGTACATGGAGATGGCGCCGGTGAGGGTGTTGACCTCGGTGGGACGATGGGCCTGGGTGTCCTGGGCCATGGACGGGTAATAGTCGCCCAGTTCGTTGACCACGTGCTCCATCTCGCCCTGCATGTATTCCCAGACGCCGGGAACGCCCAGTGCTTCGGCCACGTCGCTGGCTTCCTTCCAGATGTTCCAGACCAGCTCCACGCCGGAGGGAGTCTCGTAGACTTCGCGGATCTTCAGGCGAAGGGCCGCACACACGGTGTTGAAGCCGCTGTTGGAAGTGGCTTTCTTCCAAATCCTGGGACGGACATCGTCGTAGTATTTCGGCTGCAGACCGCCTTTGTCGAAGCAGTCCACCAGATATCTTCCGGCCTTTTCGGACAGTTCGCTTCCGACCATGGGGCCGATGTACATGTTCTCTTCGTCCGCGGGTTTGGCTTCGCAGGAGCCGGGCCCCAGAAGGACCGTGCCGATGTTGCCGCAGCCCAGAAGGATCCGGTCGGAAGGAACGTATTTTGTCAGCATCTCATCGTTGCCGAGACCGTTCTGCAGGGTGCAGACCACGGTCTCCGGGCCGATGCAGCCCAGGGCGCCTTCCATGGCGGAGTCGGTGTGGGTGGTCTTGACCATCAGGATCAGGATGTCCATGACGCCGAGACCCTCCGCCGTCAGAGCGGTCTTGTAGCCGTCCATGTGGAACTGGCCTTCGGGAGTCTTCATGTCCAGACCGTCCTTGGCGATCTTGTCCATATGCTCTTTATAAAGATCAATCAGAGTGATGTCGTCAGCGCCACCCTTTTTCAGGTAGCCGGCGAAAACGCTTCCGGCAGCGCCGCTGCCGATAATGGCTATTTTCATAAGATGTTGCCTCCTCTTTATTCATTTTGATAATTTTAAATTTACTCTTTTACAATAACTCATGAAAGCAGGATTGTCCAATTTTTTTGGAGTCCCGGGAAAAATCGGAACATAAAAGCCGTTTTGGTCCATTGATTTTCCCTCTTATCTAAGATATTCTGAAAACAGTTCTTATGAGTTTACAGGGAGAAGGAGGAGAAGTCGGATGCCGAAAAAAGTCACGGTGCGTCTGGGAGAAGAGGGCATGAGTCTGGCGGGACGCTGGAAAAAAGGTCTGTTCTCGCTGCTGTTCAGCCGCATCTTCCTGATCTTTATCCTGATCATCCTTCAGGTCCTTATTACCTTGGTCGTCTGGAACGTTTTCGGGGAATTTCTGCAGAAATACGTGCGGGGAGGGCAGATCCTGCTGGCGTCCGTGGTGATGATCTACCTGATCAACAGCCCCATGGACTCTTCCGGCAAGATCGCCTGGCTTCTGGTGATCGCCGTGGCTCCGCTGTTCGGTTCGCTCTTTTACATCTGGACTCAGTCGGAACTGGGACACCGGACGGTGGGAAAGCGGATCGGGGCGATGGTCACCGAGGGAAAGAATCATCTGCCGCAGAACGAAGAAGTGCTTGAGCGGATGAAGAAGGCCGATCCCGAATCAGCTTCCCTGGCAAACTACCTCTACGGCTCCGGACCTTATCCGGTATGGCAGGACACGGAAGTCGGGGATTTTCCGCTGGGCGACGACAAATTTCCGGTGATGCTCCGGGAGCTGGAAAAAGCGGAAAAGTTCATTTTCCTGGAATATTTCATCATCGAAGAAGGATATATGTGGGGCAAGATCCTGGAGGTCCTGGCGAAAAAGGCCGCCCAGGGCGTCGAGGTGCGCGTCCTGTACGACGGCACCTGCGAACTGAGCAAGGTCCCGGCCGACTACGCCGAACGCCTGGAGGCCCTGGGGATCCGGTGCCGCGTGTGGGCGGCGCTCTATCCGGTGGTGACCTCTACCTACAACTACCGGGATCACCGCAAGATCCTGGTCATCGACGGGAAAGTGGCCTTCAACGGCGGCGTGAACCTGGCAGACGAATACATCAACCGCACCTCCCGCTTCGGACACTGGAAGGATACGGCCCTGGTACTCCGGGGAAGAGCCGTGCGCAGCTTTACGGAGATGTTCCTTGAGATGTGGAACGTCCGGGACAGGCAGCCGGAGGATTTTTCTCCCTATCTGGAGATCGAGCCGGAGGTCCCTGAAAATGCCCGGGGGTTCGTGCTGCCCTATGCCGACGAGCCGCTGGATCGGTACAAGGCCGGGGAGATGGCCTACATCGACATCCTCAATACGGCGGAAAGCTATGTCTACATCACTACGCCGTATCTGATCCTGGACGGAGAGCTGGAGACGGCGCTGAAGTTCGCTGCGGAGCGGGGAGTGGATGTGCGTCTCATGATGCCGGGCATTCCCGACAAGAAGCTTATCAACATCCTGAGCAAAAGCTACTACCGGAACCTGATGGAGTCCGGCGTCCGCATCTACGAATACACCCCCGGATTTGTGCACGCCAAGATGTTCCTCAGCGACGACCGGAAGGCGGTGGTGGGGACCGTCAATCTGGACTACCGCAGCCTGTATCATCACTTCGAATGCGCCACTTTCCTGCTGGATGCCGGGTGCATTCCGGCGATCCGGGAGGATCTGCAGCGCACTTTCGCCTGCTGCGAGGAGGTCTCCCTGGATGGTGTGCGCCGCAGAAGACCGGCGGTCAAACTGGCGGGGGCGGTGCTGAAGATGATCGCCCCGATGCTGTAAAACAGAACAGGGAAGATCCGGGAGCCGGCGGCTTGTCCGCCGGCTCCCGTTTTCCGCCCGGCGCGGCGTTGACACGGTACGGGAAAAAACGGTATAGTGAAATGGAAGAAGCAAACAGTCTGACGCATAAAAAAGAAGTGATTTGGAGGAAGCAAAACATGGAACTCAGCTATGAACAGGTCCTGGCCAATGCCCGGGAGAAGATCGGGCCCAACTGCCGGGTCTGCCCGGAGTGCAACGGCCTGGGCTGTAAAAATACGATGCCGGGTCCGGGCTCCAAGGCGCCGGGAAACGGGGCCTACGATAACTGGCTGGCCTGGCGGAACATCAAGCTGAATATGGATACCATCGCCCCCAGCGACACCGCGGATACCTCTACGGAGTTTCTGGGCAGAAAGCTGTCGCTGCCGCTGCTGTCGGCCCCCATCGGATCGATCCGCCTGCAGTTCAACCCCACGGACGATGTGAGAGACTACAACGAATGCGCCATCGCGGCCTGCCGGGAAGCGGGCATCCTGGCCACCTTCGGAGACGGCCTGTCCCCGGATGTGCTCACGGACACCATCGCCCTGGGGAAGAAATACGGAGGGGACGCCATCGCGGTGCTCAATCCCTATGCCGTGGAGACGATCCTGGAAAATATGGATCTGGTCAACGCCGCGGAGCTGTTCGCCGTGTCGGTGGTCATTGACAGTGCCGGCCTTCCGCACCTGAAAAAGCTCAACCCCAACGCCGGCGCCAAGACCGTGGAAGAGCTCCGGGTCCTCCGGGAGCGGGCGCAGATGCCCTTCATCCTCAAGGGAATCATGACGGCGACGGGAGCCGAAAAAGCGGTGGAAGCCGGCGCCGACGCCATCATCGTCTCCAACCACGGCGGCCGTGTGCTGCCGGACACCCCGGCTACCGCGGAGGTGCTGCCGGAGATCGTGGAGGCCGTGGGCGGAAAGACCACCATCATCGTCGACGGCGGGATCCGCAGCGGCGTGGATGTCTTCAAGGCTCTGGCCCTGGGCGCCGATGCCGTGATGATCTGCCGGCCGTTTCTCATCAGCTACTACGGCGGCGGCAAAGAGGGCGTGGCCTGCTATATCGAGAAGATCCGCTCAGAGCTTGCCGACACCATGTACATGTGCGGTGCCCGCACCGTGTCCGAGATCAGCCGTGACATGATCCGGCTGCCGAAATAAGAGGAGAGAGCATGAAGAAAAAGTCCGGAAAAGGGTCCGATCTGATCGTCTGGATCGTGGTGGCGGTCGTGTTCGGCGGCCTGGCCTTAAACACCGCGGGCGCGGCGCCCGGACTGGGCGAGTTTCTCGAAAACTGGACCTTCCCGCTGATCATCCTGATCTGGCTGCTGTCGTTTATCGGGAAGACGGTAAAGGCCTCCCGGACCGGAAAGAAGACGGCCGAGGGTACGTCCCTCCGAAAGAGTGTTCCCCGTAAGACCTCCGGGCCGGAGACGGCGGGAGTGCGGCGGGATCTGGCGGAACCGGACCGGCATCATACCGAGATCTGGGAATATTCAGACGTGCTGCCCAGCCCCTTCGACGCGGGGCGCACGGCGAGCCTGCGCCGAAAGATGGAGGATCAAAGGAAAAAGCAGATCAAAAAATAACAGCAGTGAGGACCTTTCCGAAAGGAAGGGTCCTCTTATTTTTGACGGAAAAGCGTTAACGGTCCCCTGATATAATGAACCTGAGAAAATAAACGGAATGAGACCCCGAGTAAAGTGAAGGAGAGCACGCTATGAAGGGAAACATCCTGCAGAAGAAATGGTATCTGTATCTGACGGAATTTTTCGCCGGCATGTCGGTGATGGCGGTGGAACTGGGGGCAAGCCGCCTGCTGGCGCCGTATTTTTCCTCGTCCCAGATCGTCTGGACCATCATCATCGGGATCATCATGATCGCCATGGCGCTGGGCAATATGGCCGGCGGCCGCTGGGCCGACCGGGAGAAGGATCCCGCGAAACTTTTCCGCCGCATCGCCGTGGCGGCCACCTGGATTGCACTGATTCCGCTGGCCGGCAAATACGTCATCGTGGGCATCACGGGACTTCTGGTGGTGACGGTAAGCACCAACCTTCTGATCTGGGCGGCGCTGGCCGCCTGCATAATCCTGTTCGTGTTCCCGCTGTTTCTACTGGGAACGGTGACGCCGTCGCTGATCCGGTACACCGTGTCCGACCTCGACGAGAGCGGCCGCGTGGCGGGAAGGCTCGGCGCCTGCAACACCGTCGGCAGCATTCTGGGCACCTTCCTGCCCACCTTCGTCACCATCCCCGCGGTGGGGACCTCCATGACCTTCCTGCTGTTTTCGGCGGTGCTTCTGATCCTGGCGCTTCTGTACTTTGCCGCCTGCGGCGGGGGAAGGATCCTGGCCGTCGTCTGCGCGCTTCTTTATCTGCTCTCGGCCCTTTTCGGGCATGCCTCGAACTTTGCCTTCTGGGAAAAGGATCTGGCCTACGAGGGGGAGTCCGTATACAACTATCTGCAGGTGCGGGACGGAGACCGGGCCACCGCCCTGTCGACGAATGTGCTCTTCGGAGTTCAGTCCTTGCGCATGAAAAACGAGAAGCTCACGGGAATGTACTACGATTATGATCTGGCCGCCCCCGTGATGGCGGGCAGAGAGGATCCGTCGGTGCTGGTGCTGGGCATGGGTACCGGGACCTTCGCTTCCCAGTGCCGGGACTATTTCCCGGAGTGCAGGGTGTGCGGAGTGGAGATCGATGAGAAGATCACGGCGCTTGCCTATGAATACTTTGATCTTTCCCGCAAGATCCCCGTCTATACCTACGACGGAAGGGCCTTCCTGCAGGCTTCCGGAGAACGGTACGACGTGATCCTGGTGGACGCCTATCAGGACCTGACCATTCCTTTTCAGATGAGTACCGCGGAGTTTTTTGCTCTGGTGCGGGATCATCTGACGGATAACGGCATCCTCGCGGTGAACATGAGCATGCACGGCCAGACCGGGGAAGAGGACATTGCGGCCTGGCTGTCGGATACCATCCGCAGCGTCTTCGGCGACGCCTGGGTCTGCGATGTGAGCGGCTCCACCAACCGGGAGCTTTTTGCCGCAAAGAACGGTTCGGCGGCGGCGAAACTCGAAGAGAATCTGGAGACCGTCTCCGACGGGGAGCTCCTGGAGTTTCTGTCTTCCGTCTGCGGAGCACTGGAAGAGTGGCAGGGGGTCGGGCGTATTTTCACCGACGACAAAGCCCCGGTGGAGCTTCTGGGCATGAAGACGCTGGACGGGATCATCCGGGAAGAGGCCGCGGCCTACCGGGAGAGCTTCCGGAAAGAGGGCCTGGCGGGCCTGTTAAAGAACGGATTCTGACCAAAGCTGCCCTTCCGGGACTTGCCGGGCGGGAAAAATAATGGTAGCATAGGCACATTACTTTGAAAGGAAGGTGCCTATGCAGGATCGGGATTTTTATATCCGGCTGTTCGGAGAACAGGTAAAAGTCACGGCGAAACAGGACCAGATTCTGGCGGCGCTGTCGTTGATCGATTCGGTCCTGTATAAGCATATTTCCGACGGAAACGGGGATCTTCCGAAGGAAGACGAGCAGGCCTCGGAGGCCTTTGCCGACTATTTTGTCGACCGGTTCGGCCGAGATGAGCGTCTGAAGGATGCGCTGGCCGATCAGTGGTGCGAAGGACCGCTGGTGCTGCAGATCGGCGAGCGGGCCATTCTGGAACGGAATCTGAAAGAGTACCGGGCACTGGACGAAGACAAAAGACGCGCGGAGAAGGCGGTGGCCGATCTCATCGGAGGCCTTCCCGGTGACAAGCAGGTCCTGTGCTGCTACGACACTTCCGATCCCTGGAGAAATCTGGACCGGGCGGTGTTCGAAAAGGAGCTGCCCCGGAAGGTGGTGCTGGCGGAGCTGCACGATCTGTACGGATACGGGCAGACGGAGAGCCTTCTTCTCATCCGCTACGAAGACGAAAAAAAGACGCCGAAGGCAACGGCACTGACGATACGGGGCTGGCTCATCCGCACGCTGACGGTGGAGGAAGCGGCGGTCTGGCTGCTGCGCTTTCCCCGGGACGACGGGCGGCCCGAGTCCTATGAACAGGCAAAGCTGCCGTAGACACGGAAGGGGACAGCATGACGGAAAAGATCGATTATCTTGAAAAATATAAAAGCTACGTGGGAGACGGCACGGACCCGGTGCGGGTCCTGGGAGGACTGTCGATGCTGGACTATCTGGTCTATGACCGGACCGCACAGGCGGGCGGAGAGGTTCCAAAGGAAGACCATGCCCCGATCCTGGAATTCATGAACTATTTCGTGGACCGCTACCGGGATGATCCGGACCTGTTCGATCTCATCGATTCCTTCTGGACGGATCTGCCCCGGGTGCTTCAGATCGGAGAGGGGCTCCGGGACCGAAACACGCTGACGGACTTTCAGAAGCTGCCGGCGGAAAAGCAGAACGCGGAGGTCCGGCTCACCGACTACATCCGGAAGATCCCGTCGGATCGGGAGCTGATCCTGTACTACTACGACGAGCAGATGGAGGACTATTTCCAGGCGGAGATGAGTCTGAAGGCCCGGTTCGTTCCGGAACGGGAGCAGCTGCTGGCAAAGCTCCACGAGGCCTTCCTGCACGACGACAGCGTGCTGGTGATCCGCTACGCCACGGCCGAGGACGGCCCGGTGGCCAGCGCGATCCGCATCGACGACTGGCAGCTGACATGCCTGTCGGAGGAGGAAGCGGCCGAATATCTGGAGGAGCTGGAACAGGAGGACGGCCGGGAAGAGGAATATCTCATCGCGGACCTTCCGTAAGGAAAAGACAAAGAGGCCCGAACTTCGGTATCGAAGTTCGGGCCTCTGCCTTTTGTTTATTTGCTTTCGCTGTCTTTTTGCTGCTGCCGGGCCCGGCAGTTCTGAACGACCTCCAGCTGCTCGGGCAGGATGCGTCCGATCATCTCCAGCGCGCCTTCCAGTCCGTAGACGGCGCTGTTGATGCACAGATCGTAGTTTGCCACATCGCCCAGCTCTCTCTGGGTGTAGAAATTATAGTAGCGGCGGCGCTTGCGGTCGTGCATGTTCAGAAGCTTCAGCGCCTTTTTCTCGCTCATGCCGGCATTGATCTCCATGACGTGCTTGACGCGCTGCTCCTTGGGGGCGGTGATGAAGATACTGATATGGGGAATGTGGTTGCTGGTCAGCACCTCATGGGCACACCGGCCCATGATCACGAAGTCCTCGGAGCGGGCCTTATCGCAGATCAGCTGGCTCTGGCTGAAGTACTGCGCATCGCCCTTGGACAGTCCGTGGTACTTGAAGAAGTTTCGGATCTTTCCTTCACTTTCCGTCTGGAAGCGCTTTTCCACCTGCTCGAGGATCTCGTCATCGTAGAAGTTGATCTGCAGATCGTCGGCCAGATGAAAGCCGATGTCGCTGGCGGCGGCACCGTAGCTTCGGCTGATGCAGATGACCAGATGGTCGCTGCCACCGAAACGGTCTTCCGGGTTCGATTCGTTGAGACGGGCAAGCTCCGGATCCTGGATGTCCACCTCGCCGAAGCTGGTGGGGAGAGTCCGGACCTGCTGCAGGATGTCGTTATACTGCGCCATCTTCTCTTCCCGGACCTTCTCGTCGGGGATGGTGCGGATCATGTTGCCGATCAGGGCCAGGTCGCTGCGGAGGATGTGGGCATCGTTCCGCTTTTTCATGATCTCCATCATGTCCTTGATGCTTTTTTCCCGGTCGTCGTTGAAGACGCGGCCGAGGATGGAGCCCAGAATGTCGTAGACCTCTTCGTCCAGATCATAGATCTGACCGGCCAGTTTTCTCAGTAATTGTGCATAGGCCATCTCATCTCACCTCCTACAGGAAAAACAGGATCGTATCCAGGATGAACACGGGGATCAGGATGGAGCACGACCAGCGCATATACCCGAAGAAGGAGGGCATCTGGATGCCGTTTTCGTCGGATATGGATTTGACCATGAAGTTCGGTGCGTTGCCGATATAGGTGTTGGCCCCCATGAAGACCGATCCGCAGGAGATCGCCATCAGCATCGTCGCCGGGATGTTGCCCAGCGTGGTGGTGATGCCGTCGGTGAAGTTCATGGCTCCGGCGGTGGTCAGGAATACCAGGTAGGTCGGAGTGTTGTCCAGGAAGCTGGACAGAGCGCCGGCACCCCAGAACATCTGGATGGGCTTGGTCAGTCCCAGACTGCTGCCGTGGGACTCCAGCAGGATCAGAGCCGGCTGCATCGTAATGAAGATGCCAATAAACAGGATGGCCACTTCCTTGATGGAATCCCAGGTGAAGTGGTTTTTCCTGCGCACGTCTTCGTCGGTGGTCTTGAACGACAGGAAGGCGGCCAGCAGGATGATCACGACTTCGATTAGATCGGGGAAGGTCAGCGTCACGTCGCCGTAGAGCGGGATCCCGCGGACATTGCCCGAGGCATCCTGGAAGGCCGACAGGGTTGGCAGCACGCCGCTTAAGATGACGCCGCCGATGATCATAACAAGAAAGAAAATGTTATGCACGCCCAGAACCTTCGGCATGGAGCCGGGACGGCTCAGATCGGGACGGGCACCGCCCGCAATGTCCTTGCTGTAGGCTTTCCGGTCGATGATGTAGAAGACTGTGAGCAGCACCGCCATGTTCACCAGCAGCACCGGGAACAGGTGAAGGCTCCAGAAAAACGGCACGCCTCTGGAAAAACCCATCAGCAGCGGAGGATCGCCGATGGGCGTCAGGCAGCCTCCGATGTTTGAGATCAGGAAGATAAAGAAGATCATGATATGGGCGCGGTTTCGTCTCCAGCTGTTGACGCGGATCATGGGTCGGACCATGACCATGCTGGCGCCGGTGGTGCCGATGCAGCTCGACAGCAGCGTTCCCATGGCCAGCAGCATCGTGTTGACGCGCGGCGAACCCGCCAGATCGCCTTCCAGCGTGATGTTGCCGGATACGCAGAACAGGCCGAACAGCAGCACGATGAAGGTCAGATAGTCGTTGACGACGCAGTCGATCACTGTCTCCACCGTCTCTCCCACGCCGAAGAGCGAGGCAAAGGGGATCACGGCAGCCAGGATCCAGAACAGCACGCCCCAAGGCTTGTTTTTGTCCCACCAGGCGGGCTTGACCAGAGGGAAGATCGCAATACAAAGCAGAAGTCCCGCGAAGGGAATACACATCCACGCGGGCATATTTGAAGTATCCATAAAAATCACCAGGTTTCTGACAGGATAAAAATTAACGCAATTGAGGTAATATCTTCTTCTGCGGATGAATTTTAACACCACGCCGAAAAAGTGTCAACGGCCCGGCGGTCCTTTCCGGGGCCTGGAGAAAAATTTTTTCGTTTCGTTGCCGGGACAACGGAAAAAAAGGGGAGATCACGGTAGCATGAAGGCAGATAATCTACAGAAACAAGGAGCGTGATCTCAAATGGCGATCCCTTACGAAGCCGGAAAGGTCTTTCAGGTAAAGGAACTGTTTACGATCCCCGAAGGAAAGGGAGAAAAGCATGTGCTGTTCGATACCCGCACCAAGGGAGTGCTGGTCTGCCTCGATGAGGGCTGCTCTCTTCCCGAGCATGCCGCGCCCTGCGGCGTCATGGTGGCGGTGATGGAAGGCGCGGCCGTCATCCGCTGCGACGGACAGGATCATACCGTTCATGCCGGTGAAAACTTCTGCTTTGAGGAAGGTACGATGCATCAGGTCACGGCCGAAAAGCCGCTGAAGATGATGGTCCTTCACTTTATGGGTGAATAGATCCAAACCCGCAAACGGCCGAAGAAGGCGGTCCCGGAGCCCCAGAAAGGGGATCCGGGACCGCCTGTTGCATTCTCCGCCGGGAGAGACTACACTGAAAAGCGGACGAAACCTTTTAAATAATGAGATAAACGGAGAGTGAAATGATGCGGGAAGAGATCCTGAGAAAAGATCTGGAAAAGTTTAAAAAGGCGTTTGACGCGGAGCCTGTCAACCGGGTCGCGAGAAACGCGGCGGCCGCCAACGGCATCGTCAATGCCGCAAAGAATACGGAAGCTCCGAAAAGCAATCCTTTCGGATTCAACGTGGAAGTGGATGCGGGAAAGGTCTGCAACCAGAAGCAGTCGGGACGCTGCTGGATGTTCGCCTCCTACAACGTCATGCGTCTGGAGATCATGAAGAAACTGAATCTGGAGAATATGGAGCTGAGCCAGAACTATCCGCTGTTTTACGACAAGCTGGAAAAGGCCAATCATTTTCTGGAGAATATCCTGGAGACGCTTAACGAGCCTCTGGAGGAACGGACCCTGGCCTTTCTTCTGACCGATCCCGTCGGGGACGGCGGACAGTGGGACATGTTCCGGAGCCTGGTGGCCAAGTACGGCGTGGTGCCCAAAGAGGTCATGCCGGAGACGGCGGTGTCCTCCATGACAAGAGAGCTCAATTCCTTCCTGACCAAAAAGCTTCGGGAGAATGCCTGCGTGCTCCGGAAAGGACATGAGCAGGGAAAGAGTCCGGAGGAGCTGCGCCAAGAGAAGGAAGAGATGATGAGCACCGTCTACCGAATGCTCGCCATCGGTCTCGGCACCCCGCCGGAGCGTTTTTCCTGGGAAGTGCGGGACAAGGATAAAAAGCTCATCGAAATCCGGGACATCACCCCGCAGGAATTTTTCCGGGACTATGTGGGCTGGGATCTGGACGAGTACGTTACGGTGATCAACGCCCCCACAAAGGACAAACCCTACGGCAGGACCTACACGGTGCAGTATCTCGGCAATGTGCGAAACGGGAACTATCCGGTGAAATACCTGAATCTGCCCATGGATGAGCTGCGCCGGCTTGCCATATGCCAGCTGAAGGACGGAAAGGCCGTCTGGTTCGGCAGCGACGTGGGCCAGCTTTCCGAGCGGAAGGGCGGTTACCTGACGATGGATGCCCTGGGCGTGGAGGAACTGTTCTCCACGAAGTTCGGTATGACCAAGGAAGAGCGGCTGGACTACGGAGACAGCCTGATGACCCACGCCATGGTGATCACCGGCGTGGAGCTGGACGACGGGGAAAGACCCGTGCGCTGGAAAGTGGAAAACAGTTGGGGAGAAGACGTGGGCGACAAGGGCTATTTCGTCATGGACGATGCCTGGTTCGGCGAGTTTGCCTTCCAGATCCTGCTGGAGCGGAAGTATCTGTCGGAAGAACAGAGGAAAGCCTACGATACCGAGCCGATCCTGCTCAAGCCCTGGGACCCCATGGGAAGTCTGGCGCTTTAAAACGAGACCGTGATAAGACCGAAGATCCGCGGAACGTTCCGCGGATCTTTTCTTGTTCAGGCGGGGCGGCCGAACCGCTGCCCGTGATATCTTTTCATGACGAAAAACCAGGCGCACAGACAGTAGATGCCGGCGATGAGCCAGGCGGCCGGATCGCAGGCCACCGCCAGGGTAAAGCTGTGGGTCTTCATGCTGGCAAAGGCCATGCCGCAGCGGCTGAGAAGTTCGATCACGCCGGACAGCAGCGGGATGAATCCGTGGCCGCACCCCTGCATGCCGTTTCGGAAGATCAGGATGAAGCTCAGCGGTAGATAGAACAGCGAGCAGACCCGGTAGTAGGTGCCGGCCATCTCCAGGACCGGAGCCATGTCCGTGCCGTCCTCGAAAAACAGAAACAGCAGATGGGGAAATACCAGCAGCATCATCGCCGCGGCAAACAGGCTGTAGCAGAACTCGAAGAGGACTGCGGTGCGCACGCCCGCGCGCACACGGGAAAGATTCCCGGCCCCGTAGTTCTGGCCGCTCCAGGTCCCGATGGCGATGCCCATGGCCATAACGCCCTGCATCAGCAGATACTGGAGCTTGGAAGCGGCAGTGATGGACGCCACCGCCGTCGAGCCGAACAGGTTGATGGCCGACTGCATGATGGCCATGCCCGAGGCGGTAACGGCGAACTGCAGCGCCATGGGTACGCCCAACCGAAGCTGCTCTTTGGAAATATCCCGGGACAGACGCCAGTCTTCCCGGTGCGGGATCAGAATCTTCACCCGGAGAAGGGTATACAGAAGGCACAGGACGGCGGAGACCGCCTGGGACAGGACGGTGGCCCAGGCCGCGCCGGCGACGCCCATGTGGAAGGTGCGGATGAACAGCAGGTCCAGCACCACGTTCAGACAGGCCGAGAAGATCACGAAAAACAGCGGGGCCCGGCTGTTTCCCACCGCCCGCAGAAAGGAGCCGAACAGATTATAGAAGGTGTTGGCGAAAAGGCCGGCGGCGATGATCCGGATATAGGTCCGAGCCTCCGGCAGGATATCCTCGGGGGTGTTCATCCAGCGAAGGAGCGTGTCCAGGATCAGAAGATTGAAGACCGTCAGCACGGCGACGGTGAGTACCGACAGAAGCACTCCGTTGGCCACGCTTCGGCGGACCTGATCGCGGTTCCCGGCCCCGAAGGCCTGGGAGGTGACGATGGAAAAGCCCGCGGCAAAACCCAGGGAAAAGCCCGTCATCAGAAACATCAGATTCCCGGTGGAGCCCACGGCGGCCAGGGCCGTGGCGCCCACATATTTTCCCACGATCATGGAATCGACCATGTTGTAGACCTGCTGGAAGATGTTCCCGATCCAGACCGGGATCATGAAGCGGATCAGAAGCGGGAAGATCGGACCTTTCGTCATATCCAGCTGCATGCCGTCGTGCCTCCTTTCTTTGAAGTCATACAGGTGAAGTTTACCACAGGAAGAGGGAAAACCAAAGAGAAAAATCGGCCGGACCTGCCTCTGAAGACGGTACGGCCGATTCGATGTTTTGTTTATTTTTCGCTGCCGATGCGGTTGAGAGCCCACATCACCAGACACAGGATGTATCCGCTGGGGATCAGGATAGCGGCCCAGAGAAGAGAGGTCTGCACCGACTGTTCGTAGACCCGCAGAAACGGATAGGGGCCGTCCACGATCCGCAGGATGTTCAGCGGCACCAGCACGGCCGTGTAGAGAAGGGTGGGCAGCATCGCAAGCCAGGTGCTGCGGTACCGCAGCCGGGGCGATTTCTCGAAAAACAGGAAGGACAGACACGATACCAGCGGGCACAGGGTGTGAAGATAGAGCTCCGCGCCGGTGAAAAGACCCTGGCGGGCATACTGGAATCCCGTCAGCGGCACCAGGACGAAGACCACCACCAGGAAGGTGACCATCAGGCAGCAAGCGGCCACATAGCGCAGCGTCCGGATCCACACGGGGACCGGTTTCCAGCCCCGGATCATGCCGACAAGGATGGCAAGGACCATCAGGGCACTGGCGATCATCGCCAGCACGTTGCTGTCTTCCGTATAGAATACAAGTCCGCTGATGCCCACGGCCTTCCAGACCATGCCCATGCCGCGCACTTCCAGTGCCACGACAAGAAGGTTCAGGATCAGTGCGATGACCGTTTTGGTCCTGGTTTTCCCAACCATAAAGTCCATCCTCCCGATTTAAGGATCTGAAGTCAGTATAGCATACCCGCCGCGGCGGGAGAAGAAAAACGAAAAACCGCCGGGCCGGGAGTACCCCGGTCCGGCGCAGTAAGATCGAAGAAGAATTATATTTTCTGGCCCAGCAGGGAACGCAGACTGGTGGTGACGATCTCCGCCATCTGCTCCGGAGTCTCCTGACAGCCGTTTTTCATCCAGTAATAGCACAGATTGAAGCAGGCACCGGCCATCATGTAGTCCATATACTGCTGGTCGCGCCGTCCGGCAGGATGGAGAAATCCTCTGTCGAATTCGTCTTTCAGGCAGTAGATGAGTCCGGTGTCGTCGAGCAGCGCTCCAAGTTCCTTGTGAGAGGAAAGGTGGCGGAACAGCTGCGCAAAATACTCCGTCGGATCGGCCTTGGTATAGTCCAGATTCGTTTCGCCGAGCCACTCGTCCGTCAGACGGTGCAGATGCTGCCGGATGACGTCCTCCTTGCTGTCGAAATGCCGGTAAAAGGTCACACGGCCGACCTTCGCTTTTTCGGTGATCTCCTTGATGGTGATCTGCTGAATGCTTTTGGTTTTCAAAAGATCATACAGGGCCGAGGTGATGCTGTTGGCTACCGATTCCTTCGGATAGCTTTTCATAAAAATACGCCTCCCCTTAGCACAATAGATACCAGTTGTCTGTATCTGAAGTTACATAAAATACCAATAATAGTAACATTATATTCGAAAATGTCACATTGCGCAATGGGCAATTGTAAAAAAGACGATCAAAAAGGAGGGGAAGCGCAGAATAGACCGCCGCCCGGACACAGAAGCGGACACACGGGCGGCGGGCTACTGGCCGAATTCGGCGCGGGCATAGGCGCCAAGGGCGTCTTTCAGGAAATCC
>Ga0181612_134954_pt1 | contig 24770 bp, 20 predicted proteins | sample HoacroProtozoa21_FD_119630 | JGI IMG/M metagenome (GOLD analysis project Ga0181612, IMG submission 119630) | Hoatzin crop microbial communities from Cojedes, Venezuel. Combined Assembly of Gp0051906, Gp0051904, Gp0051908
ACCTACACCTTTGGCAAGGGCATCACCAGTGGCACCTACAAGATTGTGCCCGTGTGCCAGGTGGAAGGCAGCAGCGAGTGGGTGCCCATGAAGGAGAGCGACCGCTACTACATCGCAGTCACCTTCACCAGCAGCACCGCAACATTTGTGGACCATCCCATCGATGACCTCACCGCCACTGCCTTTGAGTTCACTGGTGGCGAGAAGGCTGGTATGGCCGAGCAGTGCAACGTCACCGTCAAGAACAATGGCGAGGACCGCTTCAGCGGCAGGCTCTACTTCTATCTCACCAATGAGCAGATTGATGAGTATGGCGAGTATCTCACCGTTGTTGAGACCGAAATCCCCGCTGGCGGCGAGAAAGTTGTCACCTTCAACTTCACCCCGCAAAATGCCGGCACCAAGACGGCTCAGCTCTCACTGTATGACAGCAGCTATGGCGGCAGCAAGATTCCTGGCACTGGCACGGTCACCATCGGTGGCAGCTCAACCAGCGTCATGAACCTCAGTGTTGACATCAGCGCCGTGGGAGCCGACGAGGAGAACATGGTTGTGTATGACAGCTACATCAAGTTCAAGGTGGATATCACCAACAACAGCACGGGCGAGTACAACAAGTATGTGCTGGCACCGCTGTTCATTGTCGGTGACGATGGTGCCCAGATGGTCACCTATCAAAACCAGTCGCTCAGCCTCGCCGCTGGCGAGACCCGCACGCTCTACTTTGAGTTTGACAACCTCGCCTACGGTTCTCGCTATGCCCTCAACATCTATGGCAAGAACGAGAATGATTCGCTCAAGAATCTGGTGGGCAAGGGCGAGAGCAAGATTTACACCATCCAGCGTGGACTGGTCACCTGGACGGGCGATGGCACCCGCACTGGCATTCAGGCCTCGGGCAACATCACCATCCCCGCCAATGCCGTGGCAGCACGCCTCGAGGACCTCACCGTCACCAGCGTCACGCCCAACAGCAACCCCAACTGCCTCTACTACATCGGTGACGATGAGACCGTGCCCAGCGGCCTTGAGAACAGCAACGTCATCCAGGGCACCACAGCCGTGGGCGACATCCACCTCAAGCATGGCTACGACTTCTTTGCGCCCTTCCGTTTCACCGCTGCCAGCATCAGCTATGAGCGCACCTTCACCATGGGTCGCCACGCTGGACAGGAGGGTGGCTGGAGCACCATGGTGCTGCCGTTTGCCGCCACGGCTGTCACAGCCGATGGCCAGGCCATCCAGTGGATGCACAGCAAGGATGACAACAAGGCATTGTGGGTTTGCAACTATGCTAACGAGGAAGAGGACACCGACGAGGGCAAGCTCTATGCCGGCTACATGGGCGATGCGCTTGAAGCCAACGTGCCCTATCTGGTAGCTCCCTATGACGGTGCCAACGGCACCGACATGCGCGGCAAGACCTTCGTCTTCAGTGCCACCGATGCCACAATCAAGCCCAATCCTGTCGAAATCACCAGCGGCACGTGGCACATGCTCATCGGCACCTATGCACAGCAGACCGTCCAGGATGCCTACTTCCTCAACCAGGCAGGTAGCCACTTCGTTCATGCCGACAAGGGCACCGTGGCAGCATTTGAGGTGTTTGCCGACGATGTCATCACGGGTGAGCAGAGCCAGCTCCAAATCATCCTTGACGAGGATGCCGAGGAGGAGAACCACAATCCTGGCGATGTGGACCACGATGGCACGCTCACAATCACCGATGTCACCATCCTCATCGACCGCGTGCTGGCTAACACCACCCTCAGCGGTTATTGCTGTGACATCTGTGCCGACGTGGACGGCGACAACACCATCGGCATTGCTGATGTCACCGCTCTCATCGACCTCGTGCTGGCAGGCAACAACTAGGAGATAGCTCCCCTGCCACCATCACCACATCACAGCCACGCCCCTCACGCTCATGCGACAAGGGGCGTGGCTCCTTTTTCATTACATGCTGCTTTGCACAAGAAATTGCGGGCGTGTGTGATGTGGGCATCGAAAAAAGCACTACCTTTGCACCCAGTTAATCACGACATGACTCAATCAACAATAGCAACAACATGACACAATTCCTTGCTACTCATCACCTGCTGGGCATCGTCATCGGCCTGTGCTCGTTCCTCATCATCGGTGTGTGCCACCCCATCGTCATCAAGGGAGAGTACCACCTGGGGCAACGCCTCAAGTGGATTTTGCTGGCAGCCGGCATTGCCCTGTGCGCCACCTCACTGGCTGTGAGCGACATGCTGTGGTCCACGCTGCTGGCCGTCGGTGCGTTCTCATGCTTCTGGGGCATCAAGGAGACAGGCGACCAGCAGGAGCGCGTCCACAAGGGATGGTTTCCACGCAATCCCAAACGCCACTATCCCTGGGAAAACGACAACGAGCAGTGACAGCCAACCAGATGGTCGTGCCCAAAATTCATTTTTTTGTAAAAAATGCGGAAAAATTTGGAAAATTGACGGATTGGCAGTAACTTTGTGACCGCAAAATGCAAATTTCTAATTCATGCGGTTGCGTGAGGACAGTGCTACCAGCTGTCATCGCTGCCGAGCGCGAGCAAAACATCTAATTATTCACCATCTAAACAACAATTAGCGATGAAAAAATGGAAATGTGTAGTGTGCGGATACATCCACGAGGGTGACACTCCGCCCGAGGCTTGCCCCCTGTGCGGTGTTGGTCCCGAGGACTTTGTAGAGACCGATGAGGAGTAACGCACCACAGCAACAGAGTCAATTCACTTATCAATTAATCACCAATTTAATAAAAGACTAACTGCTTACTATTTTTTGTATTATGGCTAAAAAATGGATTTGCACCGTTTGTGGATATGTGCATGAGGGTGACACTCCCCCCGAGGTATGCCCGCAGTGTAAACAACCCGCCGACAAGTTCAAGGAACTCAAGGAGGAAGAAGGAGAACCCAAGTATGCCGCCGAGCACGTGATTGGCGTTGCCAAGGGCGTTGACCCCGAAATTTTGAACGGCCTCAAGGCACACTTTGAGGGCGAATGCAGCGAGGTGGGCATGTATCTGGCCATGTCGCGTCAAGCCGACCGCGAGGGTTATCCCGAGGTTGCCGAGGCCTTCAAGCGCTATGCGTTTGAAGAGGCCGAGCATGCCGCCAAGTTTGCCGAGCTGCTGGGTGAAGTCGTGTGGGACACCAAGACCAACCTGGAGAAGCGCATCGCTGCCGAGGCTGGCGCATGTGAGGACAAGTTCCGCATCGCCAAGCTGGCCAAGGCCCAGAACCTGGACGCCATCCATGACACTGTTCACGAGATGGCTCGCGACGAGGCTCGTCATGGTCAGGGCTTTGCTGGCCTGTACAAACGCTTCTTCAAGAAGTAAACCCCTCTTGAAACCACATTACAACGATTGCAGCCTGCCGCATCATGCATGATGCCGGCAGGCTGCAATCGTGTTGAATCAACATCAATTGTCTTGTGAGGGATTCAGGAACGGGTGGTGTGACGGGTGAGCCACCGCCTGACGGGCACGTCATAGAAACGCATGCACAACCACGCCAGAATGATGCTCGACACAAACACCACCACGGCCCATGGCTTAGGACTTTAGGCTTAAGGCTTAGGGTTTTAGGGAAAGAACCATAAACCGTAAGCCCTAAGCCTTTAGCCTAAAGCCTTATAACTTGAGATCCTCCTCGTTCTTGGGTGCGGGTGGATAGTCGATGGTGTAGTGCAGGCCACGCGACTCCTTGCGGTCCTTGGCTTGACGCATAATCAGATAAGCCACGTTGATGATGTTGCGCAACTCGCAGATGCGTCGCGACACCTTGCTGGTTTTGAACAGCTTTTCGGTCTCCTCATAGATGATGTCCAATCGGTTCCACGCGCGGTCCAGACGCAAGTTGCTGCGCACGATGCCCACATAGGCACTCATGATTTCGCCCACTTCCTTCTCACTCTGGCTGATGAGCACCATCTCCTCGGGGTGCGAGGTACCCTCATCGTTCCAGTTGGGAATATCGGTGCGGTAGTTGTACTCGTTGTGATGCTCAATGGCGTGCTTGGCGGCCGCATCGGCATACACCACCGCCTCGATGAGCGAGTTGCTTGCCAGACGGTTGCCGCCGTGCAGCCCCGTGCACGAGCACTCGCCCACGGCATAGAGCCGCTTGATGGACGAGCACGCATTCAAGTCAACCTTGATGCCGCCGCACAGGTAGTGAGCCGCGGGCACCACGGGGATGTAATCCTTGGTAATGTCGATGCCCAGGTCCAGACAGTGCTTGTAGATATTGGGGAAGTGATGCTTGGTCTCCTCGGCATCCTTGTGAGTCACATCCAGATAGACGTGGTCCTCGCCGCGCTGCTTCATCTCGTTGTCGATGGCACGTGCCACCACATCGCGCGGTGCCAGTGACAGGCGCGGGTCATACTTCTGCATGAACTCCTCGCCGCCCAGGTTGCGCAACACGCCACCATAGCCACGCATGGCCTCGGTGATGAGGAACGCGGGACGATCACCCGGATGGTAGAGCGCGGTGGGATGGAACTGCACAAACTCCATGTCCTTGACTGTGCCCTTGGCGCGATAGACCATAGCGATGCCGTCGCCTGTTGCCACTAGCGGATTGGTGGTGGTGTGATAGACCGAGCCAATGCCACCCGTTGCCATGAGCGTGACACGTGACAGGAAAGTATCAACCATTCCCGTGGTCTGGTCCAGCACGTAAGCGCCATAGCACTCGATGTCGGGAGTGCGGCGAGTAACAATCTTGCCCAGGTGGTGCTGGGTAAGGATCTCGACCGCAAAGTGGTCTTCAAACACATCGATGGCATCGTTGGCACGAACTGCCTGAATGAGTGATTCTTGTATCTCATGCCCAGTGTTGTCGGCATGATGCAGGATGCGAAACTCGCTGTGCCCGCCCTCGCGGTGCAAGTCAAATTCACCCTTCTCGTTCTTGTCAAAGTCCACACCCCATTGCAGGAGCTGTTTGATTTGAGCCGGAGCCTCGGTGACAACCTTGCGCACGGCATCAGGGTCACTCAGCCAGTCACCAGCCACCATGGTGTCGTGAATGTGCTTGTCAAAGTTGTCCACTTCCATGTTGGTCACGGTGGCGACACCGCCTTGAGCCAGGTCGGTGTTTGCCTCCTCCATCTTGGACTTGCAGACAAGAGCCACGGTACCAGTCTTGGCTACCTTGAGCGCAAAGCTCATGCCAGCCACGCCCGACCCGATGATGAGATAATCATATTTGCGTACCATATTGAATTTCAGATTTTATTGTTATTGGTATTGTTATTATTCTTTCTCGCCATAGAGCAAGTCACCCGCGTCACCCAGGCCAGGCACGATGTAGCTGTGCTCGTTGAGCTCGTGGTCGATGTCACAGGTCCACAATGTGGTCTTGTCGGCTGGCAGACGCTTGCGCACCACCTCGATAGCCTGGTCGGTGGCAATGACGCTAGCCACATGGATGTGAGCAGGATGCCCCTTGGTGACCAATGCCTGATAGGCCAGCTCCATCGACGAGCCAGTGGCAAGCATCGGGTCAACAATCACCAGTGTCTTGCCGTCAAGACGCGGGCTGGCGATATACTCGATGTGTACCACAAAGTCGTCGGTCTTGGGGAAATACTTACGATAGGCCGACACAAAGGCATTGTCGGCACCGTCAAAGAAGTTCAAGAATCCCTCATGAAAAGGCAGGCCAGCACGCAAGATGGTGGCGAGCACCACGCGGTCATCCAGCACGTTGCAGGGCTTGATGCCCAGCGGTGTCTCCACGTTGTCCACACGATAGTGCAGGTGCTTGGAGATTTCATAGGCCATGATTTGCCCCAGACGTTGAATGTTGGTGCGAAAGCGCAGGCGTTCCTGTTGCAGTTGCTTGTCGCGCAACTCGCTCATAAATTGTCCCACGAGTGAGTTCTGGTCACACAAGTTGATGATTTCCATATTCTTTGTGATTTATTTTGGTTGGGTTAGTAGATATTCATTGAGAAGGGATTGGGCTTGCTGGCGGTCGTGAGTGAGTTGCTGCCGCAATTCCTCGATGCCACACATCTTGAACTCAAGCCGCAGGAAGCGAATGAACGCAATGTCGATGGCAGCACCATAGATGTCGCCCTTGAAGTCAAAAAGATTGACCTCGATGCTCACCTGGTCGCCATTGTCAAGTGTGGGACGGTGGCCGATGTTGGCCATGCCTTGCCACACCTTGCCATTAACCGTGGCAAGCACAGCATATGCCCCCTGATGAGGCAACACCACAGCAGGGTCAATGCCGCCCACATTGGCGGTGGGGAAACCCAGCCGGCTGCCATTGTGGAAACCGTGCACCACAGTGCCCGACAACGTGTAAGGGCGTCCCAAGCAACCCATGGCATCATCCACCTTGCCAGCAGCAATCAAGCGCCTGATGATGGTCGAGCTCACTGGAGCATATTGCCCCAGATACTCGGGAGCCTTAATCACCTGCACACCCAGCTGCTGACCATGCCGCACATAGTCGGCAAACGTCTCGCTGCGATTGTGACCAAAGCGGTGATTATAGCCCACCACCAGCAAGCGCACACCATAGCGGTCGCGCAACAACTGGATGAACTGGAGAGCGTCCAGACGCGATAATGGCAATGTGAAATCTAGCGGCAACAACAAGTCGGGCTGCAAGTCTTGCAACGCTGCCAGACGACGCTCCAGCGACATGATGAGTGGCACGGGAGCATCGGGGCGCAACACCTGTTGCGGATGGGTGGTAAAAGTGATGACCAGTGACTGCAAGCCAGCGGCAGCAGCCTGTCGCTTGAGAAAATCAACCAGCATGACGTGCCCGCGATGGACCCCATCAAACATGCCCACGGCGGCAGCTGTGCTGCCAGCCTCCAGGCTATCGGTCACGTCGAGCCGCCTCATCACGAGTGGTCGGTGTCGAGGTGCTTCTTGAGAATGCGCATCGTGTCGTTGCACAAGCGGATAAACAACTCACGGTTGCGCAACATGGTGGTTGTTCTCACCTGCTTGTCCTTGCCACTGAAGATGTAACCCGTGTCGGGCGATTCCAGGGCACGCATGGTTGGTGTCACGCCGGCCTCGGGATTGGGAAACACACTGTCAAGATAGTCGCCAGCACGGTCCATCACACGGTGAGCCGCAGCCATGGCGCTGCTCTTGATGATGCCCGGGTTCACACAGTTCACCGCCACACGGCGCGTCTTCATGGTGCTGGACATGTAGATACTAAACAGCGTCAATGCCAACTTGCTCTGGGCATAGGCCCCCAGGGGGGTGAAATGCGACACAGCAGGGAACTCATAGGGCAAGGTCACCAGCTTGCGCGATACCGAGGTGGACAAGATGATGCGTCCATCCTCAACGATGAGCGGATAGACCTGCAATGACAACAGAGCGGTGCTCAAGAAGTTGACTTGCACCGAGTGCTCATATCCATCGGGTGACATGGTGCTGTGGCGCGGCATGATGCCAGCATTGTTGACCAACGCTGCCACGGGACGGTCCAGTGCACGCAGACGGCGCACAAAGTCGTTCACCAGGTCAAAGGAGTTGAGGTCCAGTTGCAGGGCACGTATGTCGTTGTTGCGTGTCACGGTGCGCAATTGACTGGCATATGCATCGGCCTTTTCAATGTTGCGGCTAGCCAGCAACACAGGTTTCCCCTCCTCGGCCAGACGGCGCGTGATGACGCTGCCCATGCTGTCGGTCGAGCCTGTGACAATGTACAGTGGCTGTTGGGTGTTGTTGTCGGTTGTCATGTTGTGATTGTTGGTTGTTTCGGTCTGCAAATTTACTCAAAATAATTGAATGTTGGACATCCTAACAAACAAAAACCACAAATCTTGTAATGACAGGGCAGATTGTCCTGCAACCACCCAATTGCAAGGATGCCTCACACAGGCTATTGTGCAAGGCATCCTCCCCAATGCTTAATGCTAACGCAGGGTCACTTGGCCACCCTCTCCAGACGCTTCATGACGGCAAAGATGAACAACGCGCTCACCAGACACACGGCAATGAGCACCGTCCAGATGCTCCACAACTGCATGCCACTCTCCCACAAGTAGCCAATGACCGACACCAGATAGTTGCCAATGGCAGTAGCAACAAACCAGCCACCCATCATCAGACCCTTGTACTGCGGTGGGGCCACCTTGGTAACAAACGACAACCCCATGGGTGACAGCAACAATTCGCCAAAAGTCAGCACCAGATAGGTGGAAATGAGCATATTGGGCGATACCAGAGACGTTGTGGCACCATTTTTCAATTCAAGCGGATTGGGCAACCCGATGGAACCAACAGTCATTATAACAAACCCCAATGCAGCCACCATCATGCCATAGCCAATCTTGCGCGGCGCCGAGGGCTCCTTGCCTACACGTGCCAATGCGCCGAAAATCGCCACCGACACGGGAGTTAATGCCACGACAAAGAACGGGTTGAACTGCTGGAACTGCTGCGGCAAGATGCTCACGGCCTTGTCACCCAGCCCCATGTAACGCCACACCAGTGCAACCAGACACAAGATGACCACGCCAGCAGCGATGCCCTTGCCCCGAGCGGTCTTGCTCTGGAACACAGCAAACGCACCATACACGCCAATGGCAATCAGCACCAGATTCCACACGTCAAAGATGAGGCGCGTCAATCCCGTGGCTTCATGAGCAGTATAGTCACGCGCAAAGAAGGTGAGTGTCAAACCATTCTGATGGAATGCCATCCAGAAGAACAGCACCACAGCAAACACCAGCACCAGCGCCCAAATGCGCTGACGTGTCTCCTCCTTGGAGATGGACTGCACCGTTGCCGCATCTTGAGCGGCCTGTTGCTTGCTGTTGTAGTCGGCGTGCTTGAACGTCTTGCGGAACGCAAAATAGACCGCTATCGAGAAGATGAGCGACAGGCAAGCAATACCAAAGCCATAGTGATAGGCCTGGGACAACTGGCTGATGTAATCCTGGCAGAATGCCGCCATGTCACCCGTGACACCCTGCTCACTTGCCAGAGCCGTGAGCTTGGCTGTAGCATCGGCAGACATAGCCTCCCCACCCTGCTGGGCAGCAAGAAACTGATTGGCCAGTGAGGGTATCTCGCCATTGTAGGTGAAGCCAGCCTTGCCCAGCCACCAGTTGGTCATGGCAGTGGCAGCAGTGGGGGCAAACATGGCGCCCACATTGATGGCCATATAGAAAATGCTGAAGGCCGCATCGCGACGGTTGGCATACTTGGGGTCATCGTACAAATTGCCAACCATCACCTGCAAGTTGCCCTTGAACAAGCCCGTACCCACACAGATGAGAGCCAGCGCTCCAAACATCATCGCCTTGGACACTCCCAGGTCGGCAATGGGGGTTGCCAGCAGCAGGTAGCCAAGGAACATGACAAAAATGCCCGTGGTCACCATCTTGCCAAATCCCAACTTGTCGGCAAGAGCTCCACCAATGAGTGGCATGAAATAGACCACGCCAAGGAACGACGCATAGATGGTGGACGCCGCAGCAGCACTATAGCCAAACTTGGCCTGCAAGAACAGCACAAAGATGGCAATCATGGTGTAGTAGCCAAAGCGCTCGCCCGTGTTGGCAACCGCCAACGCATATAATCCTTTAGGTTGATTTTCAAACATGGTGTTACAGTAGTGTGTTGATTTTATTGAACATTGTGTTAACTAGTGCACAAGAGCCTCGGCAGCAACAAGGTGTGCCGGGGCTCTTGTAGTGTTCAGTTAGCGACTGAGGTCACAGTAACAGCTAGCGTGTGGGGGTCAACCCTTGGTAGCCTCCTCGCCTGCCTCAACAGCGGGAACAGCTTTCTCGCCAGTGATGCGCTCCAGCCAGCTTACCATGCCCCACATCACGCCCATGGCAACGATGCAGATAACCAGGAAGACTGCCCAGCACATCCACAGGCTCTTGAAACCGTTGAGCATCACCGGACCAATCCAGATGAACAAGTTGCCCACGGCAGTGGCGCTCAGCCACAGACCCTGGCAGATACCTTGCAGGTTCTTGGGAGCAATCTTGGACACAAACGACAAGCCCAGCGGTGAGATGAACAACTCGGCAACAGTCAGGAAGAAGTAGGTCACAATCAGTACCCACCACTGCGATTTCATGCCATTCTGCTCGGCAATGGGCAGCTGACGGAAGGCATCGCCACCAGGATAGTTGCAACCCATGCTCAACAACATCAGGAACAGGTAAGCCAATCCAGCGATACCCATACCGATGACAATCTTGCGCGGGGTGGAAATGCTCTTGCCCTTGCGTGCCAGTGCTGCAAAGATGGCCATGATGATGGGAGTGAGCACAATCACAAAGAACGGGTTGACAGCCTGCCAAATCTCGGGCGCAATCTTGTCGGTAATCACATAGTCACGCGCGAACACCGACAGCGACTGACCATTCTGGTGGAACGACAGCCAGAAGAAGATGCACACGCCCAGCACGGCAAACAGGGCAGCCATGCGCTGCTTGATCTCCTTGGCCATGGCCTTCTTCTCCTCGGGAGTATAGTCAACCGATGCCACTGCCTCTTTCTTGGCAGGTGTCGGGAACAGGCGCTTGTAGGCCAGGAAAATGAGCAACGAGATGAGCATGGCAGCCACCGATGCGATGAAGCTGTAGTGCACGCCCGTGTTGAACACCTCCAGATAGCTGCTGCAAGCCTGCTGCATGTTGTTCAGGTCCAGACCACCCAGGTTCACTTTCTCCATCAGTGCATTGAGGTTGGTCGTCTGCTCGGCAGTCATGCTGGCGGCATCATTGAGGTACTGATGACACAGTGCGGGCAGACCCGAATCATAGACCATGCCCTTGACACCCAGCCACCACTGACGCAGCAACGGAGCCACAAACGGGGCAATCAGGCCACCGATGTTGATGAACACATAGAAAATCTGGAAACCCGTGTCACGGTTGCCCTGCACGGCCTTGAGAGCCTCGGGGCCCTTCTTGGCAGCCTCAGCCTCCTGATTATCGTACATCTGACCCACAATAGCCTGCAAGTTGCCCTTGAACAGACCATTACCAAAGGCAATCAACGCCAATGCCACGCAGGTGAACGTGAGCAACCAGGTGACGTTACCCTTGGTGGCAACGATAGGAATAGACAACAGCACATAGCCCAATGCCATGATGATGAGGCCCCACTGGATGGTGCCCTTGTAATTCTGGGTACGGTCGGCAATGAGACCACCTACCAGACTCATCACATAGATGCCGGCATAGAAGACAGCATAAATCACACCTGCCGTCCCCTCACTTAGTCCAAACTTGGAGCACAGGAACAGCAACAGCACGGCGTTCATGATGTAGTAACCAAAACGCTCGCCCATGTTGCTCAATGCAGCGGGGATTAACCCCTTGGGATGGTTTTTAAACATAATTCAATTTAGTTTGTTGGGTTAATAGATATATGTTAATTGTTATTTCGTGTCCATTGCCGATTGTCGCGCTCTGAAGGCCAGCGCATAGGCACGCACCTGCTTGACCATGGCCAGCAGGCCGTTGCTGCGAGTGGGTGAGAGATGCTCGCGCAGCCCGATGCGCTCGATAAAGTACAGGTCCGCGTCAAGCACCTGTTGCGGTGTGGCGCCATCCAGCACACGCACCAGCATGCTGATAATGCCCTTGACGATGATGGCATCACTGTCGGCCTGCAAGCGCATCCTGCCCTCATCGTCCAGGTCGGCTTGCAACCACACGCGGCTCTGGCAGCCATCGATGAGGTTGTCGGCAGTCTTGTATTGTTCGTCCAGCGCAGGCAAGGCGTTACCCATGTCGATGATGACTGCATAACGATCCATCCAGTCGGTCAGACCTTCAAACTCATCGATAATGGCATCTTGCCGCTCATTGATTGTTGTCATGCTGATTTAGGTTCTAAAAAAGTTGTTTCGTCGGTTATTAAACCTCCAAAGTTAGTGATTTTTTTTGAAACAATAGCTACAAAAAGCGAATTTCGCGAATTTTATTGCTAAAATCCGCGAAATCCGTTATAAAATGGTCAGCCTTGCGGCGATTTATCAATAGAAGTCGATGAGGTTGCGTTTCACCTTGGTGGCCTTGCTCAAGATTGTCGTGATGGAACGCGGGTTAGCAAACACCTGCGCACCGCGCGACTGGGCATAGCGATTGTCAAGCTCCTCCTTGGTGGGCTGACGCTCGGCCTTCTGCTGCTCGGTCACTTGGAACACATACACACCATTCTCACCCTTCCAGGGGCCTTGCAGCTTGCCCACCTGGGCTGCTGACATCAGACCCACGATGCCAGGCTCGTTGTCCAGCTTGGGAGCCACTTGCTGTGCAAACACCACTTGGGTGGTGTCGATGCTGGCGCCCATGGCAGCGGCATATCCGTTGAGGTCGGTGCCCTTGCCTTGATACTGCTTCATCAGGTCATCACCCTTCTTGCTGTTGCGCACACGCTGGGTGAGCATTTCCTTGATTTGTGGGAAAGTGTAAGGCAGATAGCCCTGGTCGTAGATGTCATCGACGGCGATGGCGATGAGCACATCGTTGTTGTCGCTGAAGATGGGCGACACTTCACCCTTCTTGCTGTCAAACGCCCACTTGATGGCCTTGCGGCTGTCCTTGATGCCCTGACGGGTGTAGGGGTTCATGCCCAGTTGTGGAGTGCTGGGAGTGATGGTGGTCTCGATAGCGTTGAAGCCAGCCTTAGCAGCATTTTCCTCAAAGTCCTTGATGCTCTTGTTCTTGTTGAGGAACTCCTGGAAACGGTCACGGATGTTCTCGCTAGTCTTGCTGCTTGCATAGGCGTCATAGGTGACGGTTGCCACGGTGTAGAACGTCTTGGCAGGCTTGCGCTCGGTCACGCGCATAAACTGAGCACCCTGCTCACTCGAGGCAAACACAAAGTAGGTGCCCAGCGTTGCATTGGCCACGCGGGTCTTGAGGCTGTCGGGCAGGTTGTAGGCACGCTGCCAACCAGTCTCATCATTGCCACCCACCTGATTGGGGAAAGCCTGAGTGACTTGAGCCACTGTCGAGCCCGTGTTGAGCATATTGAGCACCGAGTCCTGACGGCTCTTGCCGCCTTGCACAGCAACCATATTAATATTAATCGAGTCGATGGACACTTCCTTGCCCATCAGCTTGTACATGGCATAGTGGTTGCGCATCGCACTGTCGCGCTTGCAAGCGCCAACGGCTGCGGTCTCGGCCCAGTCGCGCACGTTGCGAGGCACGTCCTTGAGGGCAGCCTTGACGGTGTCGATGTGCACGGTACCCATCACACGTACACTGTCGATGCCACGGCCGCGCTGCAATGCCAGATAAGCATCATCGGCAACCTTGTTAGCGGCGGCAATGTCCTCGGCAGATGGCTCGATGTTGACAGCGATGTAGTGCACCAGGCGAGCGTCCTCCTCAAGCTTGAACATGGGTTTGAGCTTCTCCCACTCGGCCTTGAGTTCGGCATCGGTCACTTGATATTTGTCATCAGCAATGCTGGCATAGTCCTTCTTGACAAAGTTAACAATGTTGGTGTTTGCCTCCTCGGCAGCCATCTGCTTGCGGTCCAGATCATTGGCCTGCATACAACCAGCCATCAGCGATTGCAGTTTGGTGAACTTGAGTTGCTTAACCAGGTCATCCTTGAGCTTGTCCCACTCATTGCGCAATTCAGCGACCTGTGCCTCGCTCACGTTGTGCTTGCCAGGGTTAGAAATGAAATCATACAACTCGGCAGGTGTCTCGGCACCACACTGCTGTGCAAAGCGCACAACATTGGGGGCGGGATTGTTGCCAATCATGAGTTGCGAAATCTCGTTATCACTCACATTGATGCCCAGCTTGTCATACTCCTGATTGAGCAGAGCCTCGCTAATCATCTCTTCCAGCACCTGTTGCTGACGAACGGCAGCATCGGTCTGTTGCTGGTTGTTCTGATCTGCATTGGCTTCTTTTTCAACCTGACGTTGAAAAGCCATGATGTCAATCTTCTCGTTGCCAACCTTGGCAGCGGCACTGTTGCCGCCCGAGCGGCCGATAGCCTCAATACCCACCTCAATAATGAAAGCGAGCAATGCGGCGCCAATCACAATGGCAAGGATTTTCTTCCGTTGCCTAATTTTCTCTAGTGTAGCCATTTATACTTATAATTTTTACGTTATTTTGTTCAACTTTAGGACTTTTCGCCAAATAAACACGCAAAGGTAGCTATTTTTTGCGGATGTGCAAAAAAGTTACCCATTTTTCTTCATATTTTTGTCGGAATGTGTCTGAAATGGCATGAAATGGGAGATTTGTCATGCCAGCAGTGAGGTTCGAGTTCAGAAGGCCACACAATCCACTACAGTCCCGCATGGAGGTGCTAAAAAACAATATCCCACAAGGCTCCACATTTTTATTATTCCAGGCTCCAATTTGCCCCACCCCATGCGACAATTATTTACCTATTGTTTTCACAAACAACTGTTGGTGTAATTTTATTTTACACGCCACACATCAATAATTGATGTGCGTCAAGTTCCCGTGCAGGTCTTGAACATGAAGATACAGAAGGCAATAACCACAAACCAGGTGATGCACGAGCCGCGGTTGCGGCGTGTTGTGGGGGCGGGCGCATTGCCATTACCGCCATCATCAACCGGCACCCCATAGCCCATGAGGGGCTGGTGGGGGATGAGAATCTGGCGCGGGCCGCCATTGTTGTACGGGCCGATGACCCCACGCGCCTCCAGTTGCTGGATGAGTTGCGCCGCCCGCTCGTCGCTGATGCCAAAACGGTCACGCAGCATCATGGGAGTGATGGCGGTGCAGGTGGCGAGAAACTTGACCGCCTCGTCATACAGCGGGTCGCCCGTGGCAGGCGGCGGGGGAGGCAGCACAGTCACCTCCTCGGGGGCGATGTCAAGCGCTGTGCTGGCAGCGGGTGCGCCTGTGTCCATGCTGTTGCCACAGTTGGGACAGAAGTGCGCATGACTGCTCACGGTGCTGCCGCAATGCGGACAAGTCACATCGTGGGGAGCAGGCTGGCTCGCATCAAGTTGCAACGAGCCATCCTCGCGCGGAATGTAGGCATAGCCGCCCACAATCTGCAACTGCGACAGACACTGCGGACAGATTATCTTGTAGTCGCTGGAGATGAGCGACTGGGTGCTGACTGCTATTTTCTTGCCACACTTGGGGCAGCTGTAGGTCTTATCCATAATGATGCATGATGACGGGCGCAAAGTTAATCAATAATTACTACACCCGCAACGGTTTCTATTGCAATTATCATGCCTGATGCAGGCGTTGCAACAACTGCTGGGGCGTGGCATGCAACAACGGGTGCATCCACTGTGGCGCCAGTGCCACCATGGGCTGTAGCATGAACTCGCGCATGTGCATGCGCGGGTGAGGCACTTGCAGGGTGGGCGTGTCGATGACCAGCTCGTCCACTGCCACGATGTCGATGTCTAGCACACGGTCGATGTATGCGCCCTGACTGTCACGGTGAGGGCTACTTCCCAGCTGCCGCTCCAGTTGCTGCAACTGTTGCAGCATGGCGTGAGGCTCCAGGTCTGCACGAACCAGCACCCCCACGTTGAGAAACTGTTTGTCGCTCTCAAACCCCCATGGCTCACTGACGATGATGCGCGATGTGGCACAGTTGCGGTGCGTCACCGCCAGTGCGACAACGGCGCGATACAAGTTGTCGCGCCGTTGTCCCATGTTGCTGCCTATGTTCAGGTAGTAGTTCATTGTCATCACCCGTCCATGAGACGGGGGTTGGGCCAATGATTAATTTTTTTACAAGGTCTTCTGCACCTCGATTTCCTCAAATGCCTCGATGATGTCACCCTCTTGCAGGTCGTTGTAGCTCTTGATGCTCAAGCCACAGTCAAATCCGCTGGCAACTTCCTTGGCATCGTCCTTGAAACGCTTGAGCGAAGCGAGCTCGCCCGTGTGGATAACAATGCCGTCGCGAATGACGCGCACCTTGCTCTGACGCTTGATTTTGCCCTCGGTGACCATCGCACCGGCAATGGTGCCCACCTTGCTGATGTGGTACACCTGACGAACCTCGGCTGTGCCGTTGATTTCCTCCTTGATGTCGGGCGACAGCATGCCTGCCATGGCACTCTTGACCTCCTCGATGGCATCATAGATGATGGAATAGATGCGGATATCCACACCCTCCTTCTCGGCCTCACGCTTGGCAGCCGCCGACGGACGCACCTGGAAACCGATGATATAGGCATCGCTGGCCGCAGCTAGTGTGACATCGCTCTCGGTGATGGCGCCCACAGCCTTGTGGATGACATTGACCTGGACCTCGGGGGTTGAGAGCTTGATGAGCGAGTCGCTCAATGCCTCGATAGAGCCGTCCACGTCGCCCTTGACAATGCAGTTGAGCTCGTGGAACTCGCCCAGGGCACGGCGACGCCCCAGGTCCTCAAGCGTGAAGCGGTGCTGCGTCCTCAAGCCCAGCTCACGTTGCAGTTGCTCGCGCTTGTTGGCAATCTGACGTGCCTCCTGGTCGGTGTCCATCACGTTGAACTTATCACCAGCGGTGGGGGCACCGTCCAGACCCAGAATCAGGGCAGGGGTTGACGGGCCAGCCTCGGTGATGCGGGTGCTGCGCTCGTTAAACATCGCCTTGATTTTGCCATAGTGTGTACCCGCCAGCACGATGTCGCCCACGTGCAGGGTGCCATTGTCCACCAGCACGGTGGCAACATATCCGCGCCCCTTGTCCAGCGACGACTCGATGATGCTGCCAGTTGCCTTGCGGTTGGGGTTGGCCTTGAGGTCCAGCATGTCAGCCTCGAGCAGCACTTTCTCCATCAGCTCATCCACGCCAGTGCCTTTCTTGGCACTGATGTCCTGGCTCTGATACTTGCCGCCCCAGTCCTCAACCAGATAGTTCATGTTGGCGAGTTCCTCCTTAATCTTCTCGGGGTTGGCGCCAGGCTTGTCAATCTTGTTGATGGCAAAGATGATGGGCACGCCGGCTGCCGAGGCATGGTTGAGTGCCTCAACAGTCTGGGGCATGACGTTGTCATCGGCTGCCACAATCACGATAACGATGTCCGTGACCTTGGCACCACGCGCACGCATGGCGGTGAATGCCTCGTGGCCAGGGGTATCCAGGAAGGTGATGCGACGGCCGTTGGGCAGCTTCACGTTATAGGCACCGATGTGCTGCGTGATACCGCCTGCCTCACCGGCGATGACGTTAGAGTTGCGGATGTAGTCCAGCAACGATGTCTTGCCATGGTCCACGTGACCCATGACAGTGACAACAGGCGAACGTTGCACCAGGTCGGCGGGGTCATCCTCCTCGTCGTGGATAGCCTCCACAACCTCGGCACTGGTATATTCGGTCTTGAAGCCAAACTCATCAGCAACAATATTAATAGTCTCGGCATCCAGACGCTGGTTGATGCTCACCATCACACCCATGCTCATGCACGTGGCAATCACCTTGTTGATGGGAACGTTCATCATTGATGCCAAGTCGTTGGCGGTCACAAACTCGGTGAGCTTCAGCGTCTTGCTCTCGGCTGCTGCAACGGCGGCCTCTTCACGTTCTTCCTCGCGGAAGGCCTCACGTTTCTCCTTGCGCCACTTGGCACCCTTCTTGGGCGACTTGGTGGTGAGGCGAGCCAGCGTCTCCTTCATCTGGCGCTGCACGTCCTCCTCGTTAGCTTCGGGCTTGAACGAGCGTTTGCCCTTCTTGTCCTTGCGCCTGCCGCCTTGGTCATCCTTGCCGCCACGCTGCTTGTTGCTGTCCTTGGCAACTTGGCTTCCGGCCTTCTCAATATCGATTTTTTCCTTGCCGATGCGTTTGCGCTTGCGCTTGCCGCCGCCCTCGCCTTGTTGTTGTTGAGCCTTCTCCTTGCGCTTCTCCTCCTTGGTCTTTTTCTTGGGACGGGTCTGCTGGTTGATGGCGTCAAGGTCAATCTTGCCGACCACGTTGATGCGCGGTCCTGCAGTCGTGGTGGGACGGAACACTTCGGGCTCGGCGGGGGTCTGTGGTTCTTCCTCCACCTCGGGTTCTTCCTCCATTTGCGGCTCTTCGGCCTTCTGGGGTTCCTCGGCCTTGGGCTCCTCGGGCTCTGGTTGCTGTTGTGGCTCCTCCTCCACAACAGCCTCCTTGACAGGCTCGGGTGCGGGCTTTTGTTCAACCTCATCGGACTGAGGGGCAGGGGCAGGCTTGGGTTGTGGTTCCTGTTTCTGCTCCGCCTCTGCTACCCTCTCCTCTGGCTCGGCCTTGGGTTCAGGTTGTGGCTTTGGCTCAACCTTGACAGGCTCGGGTTCGGGAGTTGGCTCGGCCTTGGGGGTCTCCTTGGGCATCACAGGGTTGCCCTTGGAATCCAGTTCGATTTTGCCGACAATTTTGGGCTTGTGCACGGTTGATGTGACCGTCTGGGCCTTGCGCGCCTCCTCCTTGGCTGCGCTCTGCTTGGCCTTCTCTTTTTGCCTCTCGCTGGACATGTTGTCCGACTTGAGTTTCAGTTCCATGTCGGGTTTGAACTCCTTGACAAGCATTTCATAGACTGCGTCATCGATACGGGCATTGATGCTCGTGTCCACTTCAATCCCTTTCTTGAGCAGGAATTCCTCAATTGTGAGTCGCCCCACGTTTAAATCTTTGATGACTTTACTAAACTTAATCGGCATAAATCGTTTTTTATCGGTTGGCTGGGCGGCGTTGTGCTGCCAGCTTTATGTTTTTATCTTGTTGTGAAAAGAGGATTGACCGGCGTGTTAGTCCTCAAACTCGCTCTTGAGCACGGCCAACACTTCATCAACAGTGCTCTCTTCCAGGTCGGCCTTCTCAATGAGGTCCTCACGCGGAGTGCGCAGCACCGACTTGGCTGTAGCCAGGCCCATGTTCTTGAGTGCCTCGATAACCCACTCGTCAATCTCATCCTTGAACTCATCCAGATAGATGTCCTCCTCTTCCTCGGTCTCAATGTCGCGATAGACATCGATAGTGTAACCCGTGAGAATGGACGCCAACTTGATGTTAAGGCCGCTCTTGCCAATGGCCAGCGACACCTCCTCGGGACGCAGGAACACCTCGGCGTGCTTGTTGTCAGTGTCAAGACGGATTGAGGATATCTTGGCGGGGCTCAGCGCACGCTGGATGAGCAGCTGCGGGTTGCTCGTGTAGTTGATGACATCGATGTTCTCGTTGCGCAACTCGCGCACGATGCCATGGATGCGGGCTCCCTTCACGCCCACGCATGCGCCCACAGGGTCGATGCGGTCATCATAGCTCTCGACGGCAATCTTGGCACGCTCGCCTGGCACGCGGGCAACGGCGCGTATCACGATGAGGCCGTCATGGATTTCGGGCACTTCTTGCTCAAACAGGCGCTTCAAGAAGTTGTCGCTCGTGCGCGACACCAGTATCTTGGGATTGTTGTTCTTGTTGTCAACGTTATAAATCACCGCACGCACCATGTCGCCCTTGCGGTAGATGTCCGACGGGATTTGCTGGTCCTTGGGCAACAGCAGCTCGTTCTTTTCCTCGTCCATGAGCAGCACCTCGCGCTTCCACACCTGATAAACCTCACCAGTGACAAGCTCGCCCTCCATGTCCTTGAACTTGTTATAGATAGCGTCCTTCTGCAAGTCAAGTATCTTGCTGGCAAGTGTCTGACGCAGGTTCAAGATAGCACGACGGCCAAACTTGGCAAAGTCAATCTTGCGGGTGTGGTCCTCACCCACCTCACAGTCGGGGTCATCATCGGCCTGCGCATCGCTCAGGGCAATCTGCTTGTTGGGGTTCTCAACCTCGCCGTCATTCACAATCTCAAGATTCTGATAAATCTCAAAGTCGCCCTTGTCGGGATTGACGATGACGTCAAAGTTGTCGTCGTTGCCAAACATCTTGGCAAGCACGCTCCTGAATGACTCCTCCAGCACGTTGATTAACGTGGTCTTGTCAATATCCTTCAGTTCCTTGAACTCGGCAAATTGCTCGGTCATGTTGACCGCTTCTTCTCTTTTAGCCATACGGATTTGTTCTCTTATACTTTAATGATATGTTTTGTGTATTTGATGTCACCATATTCAAGACGGTGCTCCACCGTCGTGAGCTGAGGGCGCTTCTTGCCCTCAACCTTGACGCGCGTCTCAACAGATAGCGTGAAACCCTCGTCATCAGCACCGGCCAGCACGCCCTTGAGCTTGCGGCCATCGGCTGTCAGCACTTCCACCTCGTCGCCCACGTGCTTGCGATATTGACGCGGCAGCAGCAGCGGAGAGGTCAGACCATAGGAACCCACCGTGAGCTCATAGTCCTCAACGTCGCGGTCAAATGCCGCCAGCACAGCATCGTTGACCTTCACACAGTCATCAATGGTGATATCGGCACCATCACTGTCCAGCGACACGTCAATGATGTTGTCGCGCGTCACCGTGATGGCAACCACAAACAACGGCGTGCCCGTCAGCGCATCGGTCACCACTCGCTCTAGTTCCTTGCTGTCAATCATTGCTCTAACTTTATAATAAAAACGAGGAAGCCCAGACGCCCCCTCTCACGAATGCGACTGCAAAGGTACACTTTTTGTGACGTTTATGCAATATTAAGGTGTATATCACATTCCGAAACCTATAAAATTTTGCAATATTTAACAAAATTTAATGCCAAAATGGGGCTTTATCTGTCCTAATTTGGCAAAAATTTGGGCAGCTCACAAAAAAGATATAACTTCGCACCAAGTTAAAAAAATCGACATCAGACCGACTACAATGAAAATTGGCAACATCGACCTGGGGCAACAACCCGTCCTGCTGGCTCCCATGGAGGACGTGACCGACCAGTCGTTCAGGCAAATCTGCCGTGAACAAGGGGCGGACATGGTCTATACCGAGTTTGTGAGCGCCGACGCGCTCGTGCGCAACATCGACCGCACCATGCGCAAGATGGTTATCGCACCGGCCGAGCGACCGGCAGCCATACAAATCTATGGCAGGGATGTGCAATCGATGGTCGAGGCGGCACGCATCGCAGCAGACGCCCAGCCCGATGTCATCGACATCAACTGGGGATGCCCCGTCAAGAAAATCGCGGGCAAGGGTGCAGGAGCAGGCATGCTGCGCAACATTCCGCTCATGCTCGAAATCACAAGGCAAGTGGTCAAGGCGGTCAACTTGCCCGTGACTGTCAAGACACGGCTGGGCTGGGACCACGACAACAAGATTATCGTGTGCCTTGCCGAGCAGTTGCAGGATTGCGGCATCGCGGCACTCACCATACATGGCAGGACGCGCTCACAGATGTACACCGGCGAAGCCGACTGGACACTCATTGGGGAGGTCAAGAACAACCCGCGCATGACCATCCCCATCATCGGCAACGGGGATGTCACCACTCCACAGCGCGTCAAGCAATGCTTTGAGCAATATGGCGTCGATGCTGTCATGGTGGGACGCGCTTCAATCGGTGCGCCGTGGATTTTCCGAGCCATCAAGCAATATCTGCTCACGGGCGAGGTGCCCGACATCACCAACGCCGACAAGATGGCTCTGCTCAGGAGGCAGATTCACGAGAGCATCGACCGCATCGACGAGTATCGTGGCATTCTGCACATTCGCAGGCACCTGGCGGCGACACCCTTGTTCAAGGGCATCCGCAACTTCAGGCCCACTCGCATTGCCATGCTGCAAGCCAACACCCGCGATGAGCTGGAAAAATTGCTCGATTATGTGGAAAATGAAATATTAACCAATCCTGAACTCATGATTGAAACATGAAACGCCTTGCCCTCTTCTTTATGATGATGTCCCTGGCATGCACCCTGATGGCTGTGAATGCCCAGGCGGCCAGGTTCGAGACCCACGTGGGTGTCATCTCACATCTCACAGTGGTCGATGACGTGGACGTGGACGTGCGATATGTGCCCGACTCGGCTGGCACAGTGGTCTTGTGGGGCACACAAGAGCAATCCGACAACATCATCCTCTCGCCCAACAACAAGGGAAAGCTCATGGTGCAAGTGTCCACCGATGCCGTCCTGAAAGGTGAACAGATGCCACAGGTGACCATCTATGCAGGACCTCAACTGCTCGTGGTCGAGAATGCGGGCGACAGCACCCTCACCCTGCATCTGGCGGGGATGCAACAAGCACCCAAGTTCAAGGTCAGGCTGTCCGATAACGGCAAGGTCATTGTGCATAACGCACTGGCACAGCAACTGGAATTGCACATACTCACTGGCAAGGGCAAAATCATCGCCGATGGACAATGTGACAAGCTCATGCTCAAGCTCATTGGCATTGGCGAAATTCAGGCCGACAAGGTCAACGCCAACAATGTCGAGTGCCGCATCACGGGCACCGGCAACATCGGGTGCCTGGTCAATGGGGGCAAACTCACGGTCAGGGGCAGCGGCACCGGCAAGGTCTATTACAAGGGAAACCCCAGCAAGGTCACCGTGCGCAAGCTGGGAACAATCAAGGCCATACACGTCGAGTGACGGCTCTCGACAAGTGCGTCAGGACTTGACATTTAACGACTTGAAGTAGCTCACGGTGAGTGGGATGGCCAGCACAAATGACAGGCCGTCGCTCACTGCCTGGCATATCTCCACGCCCAGCAAGCCCAGCACGCGAGGCAACAACACAATCAGTGGAATGAAAAAGATGCCATTGCGGGCGGCGGCTAGCACATTGGCGGGAACGCTGCGGCCGCTGGTCTGCAACGCCATGTTGCTCAACGTCACCACCGCGGCAAGCGGCAAGGACACCAGCTGCCAACGCAACGCCACAGCTCCCACGGCAACCACCTGAGCGTCATGACGCAACAGGTCAACCAGCTGCTCGGCATACACAAACGCCGGAACACACAACACCGCCAGCACCGCCATGTCGAGCTTGAGGCTGAACATGTAGCCCTGACGCAGACGCTTGTACAGGCCAGCGCCATAGTTGAAACCGCAGAAGGGCTGGAACCCTTGCCCAATGCCCAGGATGATGGCAAAGATGACAAACGTGATGCGCGTCACAATCGACATGCCGGCGATTGCAGCGTCACCATACTCGCCAGCAGCAACATTGAGCAACATCGTCGCAATGCTCGCCAGCGCCTGACGGGTGAGAGACGGAGTGCCACCTCGCAGAATTTCCTTGAAGTAGTGCCAACGCAGGCTGATTGCCGACAGGGCTATCGGGATGTTCTGACCGCGACGGGACATCAACAGCAGCACCACAAATGCAAATATCTGACTCAACACCGTGCCAATGGCGGTGCCGGTGATGCCCATGCCCAGCGTGAACGTGAACAGTGGAACCAGCAGCACGTTGAGCACAGCACCCGACACCATGCCGTACATCGCCTGGCTGGCGTTGCCCTGAAATCGCATCTGGTTGTTCAACGCCATCGAACCCGTCATGAATGGAGCACCCAGCAATATCACGCACATGTAACGCTCGGTGTAAGGCAATATCGTCGGCGTCGAACCCATCAGAACCGACAATGGACGCAACAGCAACAGACCTATTATCGTAATCACAACACCTGTGGCCATCGAACAATAGAACGACGTGGCGGCCATGTGACGAGCAGCTTCCTCATGACGGGCACCCAACTGGCGGGACATGTAGGTACCGGCTCCTTGACCAAACAAGAAACCCACAGCCTGCAACACACTCATCACTGGGAACACAACACCAACAGCAGCAGTAGCCTGGGTGTTGAGCATGCCCACATAGTAGGTGTCAACCATGTTATACAGACTCGTCACCAGCATGCTGATAATGGTTGGAACGGCCATCACGGGTATCACGCGATGCACTGCAGCCGTGGTCAGGAAAGTGTAATTGTCTGGACGATGATGACGCATGCAATGGATGACAATTGGGGACTGTTTTTAAACGACCGCAAAGGTACAATTTTGTTTTAACACTTGACCCAAACAAGCCTCTTTTTAACTTAATGAACGTGAAATTCTATGGCCACCGTATCTTAAAAGTCGTTAAAAACAACAGGGACTGTCACTCGCAAAATCACGTTTTTTTGTTAATTTTGGACGAAATTTAACAGGAAATTCGCATTTTGCGATTCCCTGCATTATTCACCTTTTAAATAAGTTGAAACACTATGTCAAAAACGATTGATTTACAAGTCGAGAAAAGCCGAGCGCTCATCAATGGCTACCGCAAACACCTTGACGAGCTCGCCGCACTGGGCGTCAATGACAAACAACTCGACAAAATGCAAAACGACCTGGAAAAGCTGATTGACGCTGGAAACGAATGTGACAAAATCCGTGCCGAGCTGGCCACAAGGGTCCACGTCATGAACGACATCCTGCAAACAGTCAAGGAGGACTTCCAGCAACAGAAACATCTGGTCAAGGCAGCACATGACCAGACTCAATGGGCGCGATTTGGCATCATGGACAAACGGTAAACACTACCACTCCTGCCACCGCCATCACAACAACCGTCAGAGCACCACAATGCCCTGACGGTTGTTTGATTTCTTCCCCATCCTCCTTCACTGACCCCGACGTAGTCGTCTCATCCGACGGCAACAGTGCAATAGTCCAGGCAGGTCAAACCTTCAACCAGGTTGCAATGGAGCTTATCCGCAGGCACCCACATCTATCACTGACAGACTTGCAGATAGCCAATCCCAACATGGACTATGATAGTCCGATACCGGTCAACACGATAATCACTGTGCCTACTTAGCAACAACCACAGGCTCAGATACCGCCAGAGTACATGCAGATGCTACAAACCTTGTACAATGACCCAAGGACTAGGCCATTATTCCAGAGCAGCACAGCACAA
>Ga0181612_144715_pt1 | contig 24765 bp, 14 predicted proteins | sample HoacroProtozoa21_FD_119630 | JGI IMG/M metagenome (GOLD analysis project Ga0181612, IMG submission 119630) | Hoatzin crop microbial communities from Cojedes, Venezuel. Combined Assembly of Gp0051906, Gp0051904, Gp0051908
CACAGCCTCCCTGGGCAGCCTGGGCCAGGGCTCCGTCACCCTCAGAGGGAAGAAGTTCTTCCTCGTGTTCAGCTGGAGCTTCCTCTGCTTCAGTTTGTGCCCGTTGCCCCTTGTCCTGTTGCTGGGCCCCCCTGAAAAGAGCTTGGCCCCATCCTCCTGACACCCAACCTGCAGATAGGAGGGGTTTTTTTTTTCATATTTTCACTGTATTTATAGTTCAGAAAAGTTCATTCTCAGTACATAAATGTTTTGGGGAAGGGAACTAAACTGATGGCTGGAAACGCTTGTTCGTTCTTCTCGGCATGGGGCTTCTGACCTGGGCTCTTGGGGCAGGGGCGGGCTGTGGGGTCGCTTGCCTGATGGAGATGTTCTCAGCAGATGCCGAGTTCTGCGCTGCTGAAATTATCATGCAGCCTGTGCCGTTAGGAAATAAATGAGGGTCTGGGAGACCGTGATGTATGAGACCCTAAATGGCTGCATTTTGTTCATATTTGAAAGGCAGTTTAGCTTGTCGTCATTACTGATGATTTGTGCTTTTATGGCCCTTCTTTTTGCATTTCAGAAACCCTTTGTGCCCATCTGAATAATAAATCACCGTGTTTGATTTGTTCAGTAAGAGCAAATGTGAAATTACATTCTTATTAAGATGTCTTGAGAAACTGTAAGTGGGTGAAATTTTTTTAAAGGAATACTCTGCCAACTTTTAAAATATTCTGGCTTGTCTTGTTTATTTTATTCCCTTTTCAAATCCCGGGGATGCATCTCCACCTTCTTTATGGCAAAGAGAGAAATACTGCCCTGTTTAAAAATAAAAAATGCGATCATACTTTTTATTGCCTACAAACAAATGGTTTCAGATTTAAGCACCTAATGAAATCTGGAGTGAGCATGAATTCCGTCTCAGAATTCAAGTTAACAAACGAAAGGCAAACGTAACAAAAAATGGAGATATTTTCATCTGCTTCGTATTCACTCTTGGGTGGAGTAGTGCATTATTTATACAACATTGATTTCAGGAGAAGGAGGATTTGAGGCAACTCTTCTGTCAGACTGGAGAACCATTAAATGATGTAAGGTAGTGTAAGCTCCCACCCCATCAGTAAGGTTTTCTCAGTTGAAATATTGAACAATTTCAAATTTGAATCTGGCATAAAAATGCAGGTTTTTATGTGCTTCTGCATGTTGCTTTAAAGTTAGAAGCCCAGGCAGCAGTCTGATGCTAATGCCTAGTACTTAACAAAAAAAACAAGCTAGAATAAAATGTATTCAACAAGTGAAAAAAGAAAATCATGCAAATTTATGTAAGAGAGAGACAAGTAAACAGTACAGATAGTCAGAAGGAAATTTCTACCCATGCTCGGTGTCTAGACCAAAATTAAGTATTTTGGCCATAATGTTCAGAGAAGAAAAATTCCAAAATCCATATGCAGGCACCAAACCAAAATTGCCCTGCCTAGTGTTGCTACAGGGCAGAGGAGTGATGGCAGGGAATGAATACGGCTCGAGGGAGGTGGGTTGCAGCACCACGGGCACCCCAAACCTTTAGCCGTACGCTCGCAATTAAGAGCTTCTACTCCCTGTTTAACGAGGGGCACGATGAAGAGGTGCAGTGGTATGAACGTGATGGTCACCACTAATGTTAAAAAGTGTTATACAGATTTAAAAAAGAGAATTTCACAGTCTGTGGGCTGCTCTGGGAGGGCATTGCTGCTGTATGGTCTTGGTCAATGTGGCCTTTTTCACACAATATCTTACTGCCGAATGAGTAATTAAACAGCAAGGTCTTATCTGGAATTTATTTAAACCTGTTATTGTATCCACTGTAGATTTCTTAAAACCAACAGTTTAGATGTTCATGTCCTAATGTGGCTTGCAAAGTAGCATAGTAACACACTTCCATAGTCCAACGTTGCTGAAAAAATCAGACCAAAACAACAACTTTTTCTTTAGTCCGAAACCAGACGGGAACTGTTGGAAGCCTTGCTTCGTGCGTGCCGTGTCCGGCAGGAGCACGTCGCACTGCAGGACGTGACACAGCTTACGCCGAGCAAACTGTGCGTATCTGTGCTGTTGGTAGTACTAACGTCAAACGTTTGTATAGAAACATTAAGCTTTGAGTAGTGCCAGTGCTCCAGCTGATTTTTTTTTTTTTAATAAAATAACCCAGGAACTTAAGCATTTGCAAATGAGGTTATGCTGAATTTATGATTGACTGTGCAAAGACTTAATTCTTTCATGTATTAAAAAGTATGTGACTAAGTTCTACCCTGAGAAGGGACTAGAAGAAGTGATTTTTCAAAGTCTGAAAATCCTAAAGGAACAAAATATTTAAGTCAGTTGTGTTATGCAGCATCCTGATGACAAACATGGGACGCCTGATGATGACATTAAATGAGTTTACGATTGACCGCGGAGGCCAAGTGAAGTCGTAACGCTAGGTCTGTGGCTCTTCAAAGCAGAGTGCGATCAAAGTGGCTCTGTCCTTTCCGAGACGTGATCCCTGGGACGCGAGATTAGAAGTAGCACCACCTTTTGATTGTCTTCGCTAGGTGAGGTTGCTCGAAGCCCCATCCAACCTGGCCTTGAACACTTCCATGATGGGGCATCCAGCCTGCTGCGGTGCTTCACCACCGTCGTCGTCAAGAGTTTCCTCCTTATGTCTGATCTAAATCTCCCCTCTTTCAGTTTAAAGCCATCAGTCCTTGTCCTGTCGCTGCAGGGCCTGGTAAAAGTCTCTCTCCATGTTTCTTACAAGACCCCCTGCAGTATTGGAAGGCTTCAAGAAGGTCTCCCTGGAGCCTTCTCTTCTCCAAGCTGTCAGTTTGGTTGCCCTTCCCTGTGCCTTCTGCAATCTATTATGTCCCCCTCGAGCTGTGGAGGCCGTATTTATTTACTGAATTCAGTTTTACTTCTCTGGGAGATGTTATAAATCAAAGATTTCATTGAAGGATAGCAGTAAACATCACTGGAACTTTATTTGTCAGCTGAGTTTTTACTCAGGATGATGAGCTGGGATGATGAGCTAATGAGGTTTGTTTTGATGTGTGATTTCATCACTTCACATCAATTAGCAGACGACAGATGAGCTCTGCAGCGATTGATTCTCTAAAGAAGGGGCTTGAGATGCTGTGGGAAAGCCCCTGGAGACTGAAGGTGATGCTACCTGCCGTTGTTGCAGGTGCTTCTGTCCTGTCCTCTAACCGAGCAGCGAAGGATTGTGCCCCTTGCTCTTGCCACTGTCCTCCGTAGGAGCTCATTTAGGAGACAATTTATGCCGTGATGTTTTTCATAATATTTTGATTAAACAGAGTTGAACTTGAAAAGCTCTCTTTTTTTTTCTTCTTTGTTTTGGTGGGGTTTTAATGAAAACTTCTGAAGTTTAGATGTTGCTAGCAAAAATCACAATGTGAAGTTTCCCGCCTAGAAAAAACCCAGTAACTGGAAAAAGCCGAATACTTGTACATTTTTCCATTTAATAAGGAACATAGCAAAACAAAAAAAGTTTTAATAGTTTGCAGGGACACGATGAGTATTTTCCTTTTATTTATGCATATTTGCCACTTAGCTTCAGTTGTAAATGTATTAATTTCTGCTTGCCAGTTAATGACTTTGGGTAGTGCTGGTACTCTCGTTATGCAGAAACTGTCCCTATACCTCATAGTTACTTACAGGAGTGGACTTGGTCAGGCCGACTTCCTCAGCCCGGGAAGACGTTTCATCTTACTCTAAGTACTTTTTCTAAGGTATTTTTAAGGCTCTTTTTTCTTTTTAAATTTTTTTTAATCCTTAGAATTGCCTTCTCAACAGATAATCAGTAATTTCCAGCGTTGTCAATAGAAATTACGTAGTGTTTTCAAGACTTACTTTTGCCAGATGTCAAGAGTGGGCTGAGTGTTGTAGGCTCGGCCGTAAATCGGGGTTGGTTTATTTTTCTGCTGCGATTTAAAATGTTTTGCCCCCAGAGGAAGTAGTTCTGGTGGTATTAAATGCATGGACGTTGTGTCAGGAAAAACACTTGCAAAATAACGACGCTATTGCGTTCAAGTAGGAATAAATCATGGCACTCGTGTTTTCCAACATAAAGGCAGGCCCTGGGGTTGACTGGGGTTCACTGGAGTATTGGAGATCTCTCAAGCTGTTTTCGGTTCTTCGGCTGTGGGACTCTGTACTCTTCTCCTATTCTTTGTATTTTTAGGATATGTAAGTAGTATTGTGTCCTATAGAAATGTACTGGCATATTTGTATTCTATGATGTTTTAATTATATGGTAGTTTTATTATTTTTAAGTATTGGAAGGGGCAGTGGGTGGTAAACACGCTCCTATCTGTATCGTGAAGAAATGGGTGATGTTGATACCCCAAAGTGAACGGTGTTTTTAGTGGAACATAAAACCCCCTAACTTTTCTCAGGAGAATAATGAAATTACCCAAACTTCCTATCATGGTTCATGAGGAATTCGGATAAACCGTGGGATCGGAACAGGGGAGTGAAGATCTCGCAGGACCGCCCGGTGCAGCCGTCCTCGCACTCCTGCAGCTTTGGCGTCCGTCTGTGGTTTTGGGATTGTTCCTTGCAAAGAAATCAGTTGATCTGCTTCAAAAATATTATTGATACCCAAACACTAACGTGGTTCGAGCTTTCCAAATTAATCCAGGGTTTAGCAGGACGGAAGCGGGCACGTTTGTGCGTGGAGGGCGGAGGGTTCTCCATAGAGGAGCCTTTTTTGAGGGATCATGTTGCTGATCCTGTTTGCGATTCACCTTTTGGGAATTATTGAAAAGAGATCTGCAGAAAAAAAGAAGCTTGAGCTAGTGAAGGCTGCGCAGTGTTCCGCACAGATGTGAGCAGGCGAAGGCAGGAACAGTGTGATTTGTGTCTAGCTCTTTCGCTGCGTCCCTCGGGGTTCCTGTGGCAATATGGATGTCTTTTTAGCATTCAGTGTGGAGAAGGATGTTCCAAACGACAGCTAATTTCTGTCCTTGAATGGGCTTGGGGACCGGACAGCTGTGCACGTGCGGAGGGGCTGGATGCAGCTGCAGACTCTTAGGATGTTGTCCCTCGTGGCAGTGAAACTCGGCCGCTGAGAACCTCTTACTCCTTACTTTCAGCGGTGCTTTCCTTGGCCATCACCGTGCTGGCTTTCCTCCGGAGCGACTCCTCAAACTTTCCTCCTCACCATTTACGAGCTCAGTGCTTTTGTCCACAGATCTTGTTGTTGTTTTTTTCCCGCTGTTTGAACATCTGAGCTGTCTTAGCCGTGGTCTGAGGGCATCAGGTCTGCCTTCCAGCTTTTTTTTCACGGGCTTGGTGGCGAAAATATTGGTGGTATTTACGTGAGGTACCCAGAGCTGTTAATGCAGAGCTGGATCCAGGAGTGCGCACAGCAGCAAAGAAGGGAAGAGAAGCAGACCCACAATTGTCAGTAATATCTCCTGAATATATATGAGAAGCAAAATGGAAATGAAACATAAGAGTCTCCTTCTCTGGAGACATTCAAGACCCGCCTGGACAAGGTCCTGTGCAGCCTGCTGGAGGTCACCCTGCTTCGGCAGGGGGGGTTGGACTGGATGACCCACAGAGGTCCCTTCCAACCCCTACCATTCTGTGATGTCAGGCTGGTCCCTGCTTGAGTTCAAAGACCCTTGAGGTGGAAGGTCCTGTTTGGGACTTGTGAAATGATCCCATTTGCCCTTTCTTGTTTCCTTCAGTTTGGGTTTTCGGTGGGGCGGGGAGCTGGATTTTGGGAGTGGGGCTCTGTTCCCCTGCTCCCAAGGGGCTGTGACCACCAGAATGTTCCCTGTCACAGTCCGGAGGGCGAGAAACCTTCCTCAGCTCCGTGCTGTCTCCTTACGTGCTGTGACACTGGAGTGACAGGGACCTTCCACTTCAGAAATGCCATAGGAGTCTTCATTCACGGCATTTCCCCAGAGCTTTGACCTCACTAAATGAAGTCACAGCACAACTCAAAGGCCCAGGACGTTTGAGGATGCTGTTGATAACTGATGCCTAACAATCCTGGTGCCATCATATCACTCGCAGCTAAAATCACACCGTTCCACATGTCCTTCTCCTCAGTCACCGCTGCAGAAGCTGCTCGGTGCTGCACCGGTGACTGCGAGCCGCTGGACCACCAGGACCCCCGCTCGTTTCAGGCAACGAGAGATTTGATTAAAAAAAAAAAAGCAAGAATTTTAGCTCGGTTTAGAAATTTAGGTCCCAGGTGATTGTGCAGCTCCCAATCTCCAAGCAATGACTTAATAGCAAGAGTAAATACTTCAATGATTCAGATACAGCAAGTTGGATAAGGCCCTGAAGAATGTTCTTTTGAGCCCACATTGGCAGATGGCTGGGAGAGCTCGGCAGAGGAGTAGGCTTGCTAACAGTGCCTTGGGCAAAAAAAGCAACCAACAAACAAACAATGAAAAACAACTGAGAAGAAACCCACTGCTAAGCTACTTCTACAGCCCGAGCCGCTGCAGGTTAGGGGGGGTTTCTGATGAGCCACGCTCGCACAGGTGAAGGAAACGCTGCACGATTCCATGCGAGGGAGTAAGCAGCAGGACTCGTCTCTTTGTAATGACTATGGATCTATTTTTCCAGGTGTAAAAGTGAGATGTTGTTGTCTTCTGCTGTTCGAAATGTACCGCTTCTGAGCTTTCAGCTCTGTTTTAATTATAGTGCTAGTTCTAAAGAGCCACGATCTACTAGGTAAATTGATGTCCTAGGCAATGGTGCTTCACTTGAGGTGCCGCAGCTTTGGCAGGGCTGGCGTGTATGGCTCGCAGGGAGAGAGCAAGCTGGTCAACTTTTCATCAGACCACGAAGCTTTGATTTCTGTCTTTCACCCCTCCTCTGTGCAATGCAAAGTTTGTATTTGGTGTGCGGAGGGGGGCAGTTTCTCATTTCACCTGGGCCAGTCGGGACCGTCACACTGTTTTGCCAAGTCATACAAAGCTTTATTCTGTTCATAATACATGTCATTTGTGTTTATAATGTTTTTTTAGAGTTTGTCTTTCAGGGTGAAGGAACAATACTTCCACTGTGCCTAAGCAGGATGCTGATACGTAAGCATGCCCCAAAACAAACACGATGCTTGAAGGTGAATCCTATTATTCCAAAATTGCAGTTAGATTGCCATAAAGAAAAGGAAACTAAACCCAAAATACATATTAGGTAAAATTAAAGATGAAGTGACTGTTGCATTGAGATAGGGTTTAGATTTCTGTGTAGTTATTCTATATAGCTACGTTTCTGTATAGCTCTGTTTCATGTTTTCCGGTCAGAGGTGTCAAACTGCTTTAGGGAGGAGAGCAAGAACGATTGTCCCATTTAGCAAAGTGAAAAACAAAACACAGAAAGGTCATTTGTCAAACATCAAATTGGTGGCAGAACATGAACTTTAATCCAGTGTTTGCGTTGTGGGCATAACCCTACCAAGGCTCTCACCAGGTAGGATTTTTGTGGCGTTGTCACTCCGCTGAGGGTGATGACCTATGAGCAACTCCCAAACGCTCCCTAGGAAGTAATGTCAGGTTTTGCTGGAGGTACAGCCACATAACCAGATTCAGGGATCTCCAGAAATTCGCAGCTTGGTTTTCTGTTGCCTGAAATTGGCTTTGCTTTTGAGGATCGTTAGGTACGAATTATAGCCAGAATAAAACAAACAACTGCATCTCTATTGACACCTAAGTGTTCGTTTGCTCTCTTGAAGATAATATTCCATTTGCCCACATTTGGGTTTTTATTGTTCTCCCTTTTTTCAAACGGAATGAAATTTTCAGGCCTTGTTGACTCCTTCCTAGAGTCGCAGATTCTAGCGATACCAACAATGCCTACATGACACTTCTCCTTTTTTCTTCACCCAAACTAACATAACCCCCTCCAAAAGCCGTGAGCTCCTTTGGGCAGACATCCTCTCTCTGGTCGGCATCACTCAGTTATTTCCCACCTGATGGGTCGGATCTTGCTCAAGCTGTTAAAGTATGTGTTCAGCTAATTAGACGAATTCTCCTTTTCAGACTGGATTCTCAACAAATCTGAGAAAGAAGCAGAGAGGTCTAGGAGACTGAAGGACTTTGTTTGGCTGTGCAGCTCCCGAGGAGAGGGGTTTATCAGGAGACACAGCTCTTCCTCATTCTGAACCAACATTTCCTGTGATTTCAGCAATGATTTTCAAGATACTGGGGGGTGCACAATTTAACGTGCAGCAAGCACATTGGGCAGAGCTGCTGTTCCCCCTCCACCGCATGATTACTCTTTGCAATTCCCTCAATTGTGGTATCTTCACTTATAATTTTCATAATTTATGTTTTTCTTCTTCTGGCCTACAAGTACCGTTTAAAATGGTTCTCCCATCAATAATGTCCCTCAAACCACAGTCTGGGGATCTCTAGCTGACTGCAGGGAGCAGCAACATAGATCGATATTTCTATAAGCAGGCAAAAAATTGGCACCAGACTCAGCAGAGTTCCAAGTTTGGAACAATTCCCACATACCAACTATTTGCACATTCATTTGAAAGGGAAAGGAAGAAGTCAATGCTGCTATTCAAAAAAATAAACAGACATGTGACTTAATTTTGAAGAAAGTTCACAATTTACCCCTGCAGACTAAAAGACAAGAAGTTACTATCGCTCTTTCTCTCCCTATAAGGCAGAAAACTTGTTTAAAAGCTTTCAGCATCGAATACAGGAAGAAAAGTGGCATTGAAGTGAGACCTTCCAGTACCCATGGAGAGATGATGTAGAGTCTTACAGGAACATCCCTGTCCCGTTTCTCTGCTCCACCAGCTGCACGTATTGCCAGTTAAAATCTCCCATCCCCAATGTCTCATCAAAATTGTTTCACTCTCCCAGGTCAGAAGTCGCCGCGAGCCCCTCTCTGCCCACGCTCTTTGCCATGTCGCTTCATTCCTTGTCCAGTTTCTTTTTATGCACTTGCCCCTTTTCTTTCCAGACCCCAAATCTGTCAGGCATTCTCCTTCCCTCCCCAGCCGCCAGCCCCTCTCTTTGCTCATGGAAGACACGTTCCCCCTGTTTCAGACCTCATCTCCCTCCACTTCCCGGTGATACCCTTACACAGTTACTCAGCATTTAATCACAGTTTCTGCCTACCCCGAGTGCTGTCTGAGCTTTGTCTTCCATAAGCTGCAGTTTTCATCATTTCTTCTGTCAGATCAAGGGGTTTCCTTCTCCCCACTCCCTGCACTCGGGAAAATCAACCAGACAAGCATGTCTCAGCATAAGGTCTCTACACACAGCAGCTCAGAAGTGTAACGGCGGGGAAACCCTGCTCCCATTTAGGATGGAAAACATCCGAGAGGGATGAAACCCATGGAAATTTAACTGCTGCTCTCCTGTGCACATACCAGTTATGGTTTTTCAAAGAATTATTGTTTAGCCTGGTTGTCACAAGAGCAGCACGTGGCGTATCTCTGACACACATGAAGCCCAGCAGCCACATACAGCGAGATAATACCTCCGAGCTTGGCCAGTTCACGTGCAGGGCTTTGCTAGACAGCCAGCGGCGACCAGATGTTTTGAGAGCAAATCCAAACAATATTTTCTGAGGGAGAACAAGAGGGCAGGCACCCCACGTCTCGGCAGGACAGCCTTGCTCTCCACAGCCTGCCCCACACGAGATGCCGTTGCCAGATCTAATAATTTCACAGCAAGTTTTGCATCCGCTTCCCTTAGAAAAAGTTTCGAGTTCTCAGCTTGAAAATGGCCCCCTTGTTACATGAATACCCCAGGAGAGATAAGCAGAATTCATATTTTAAAATATAGTTTCTAAGACTGTGTCATCAGTTTGGAAGAAAGTCTGAAACCCTGGCAGTCCCAGGGTGGTTTTATCAGCAGAACTGAAGGTGATTAATTCTGCAGCTGGGGCTCCTGAATAAATCGTGTTACTCTAATGAATCATCCACTAATTCCTAGTCCTCCCTTTCTTCATCTCTGCCGTATTTGGATCGGTAACGGAAGAATTCAGGGGGGAACTGGACAATCTCTGTTGTTTAATGTCGTTGTTTGGATTTTCACATGTTCCTCTTTCCAGACACTAACTCATGACACTGGCTAGCAACAGCAGCGGTGGCGCAAACAGAAGCTGCAAGAGCAATGTCATTCTGACTTGGCTTTAGGAAAAAAAAAAAGGCCCAGACCGGGGATTAAGTCATTCCCTCCAGTTCTCCATCAAAGGAACAGCCTTCATGATTTCCACGTTAGAGACTGAGCTTGGTGCTCAAGGCAGTTGGTCCTAGGTCCAAATGGAGGGCGTCAGGGGGTCACAACTGCCTCTGCCGACAAATTGCCGACCTTCCCTGGTCTGAGGAGGTATTCAGGGAAGGCATTTCCCGGATGGAGAAGAGATGCCTGAGGACTCTCACCTGCGCTCTGTGGCCTGGAGAGGAGGGTCTGACAGGCTCTAAACCAGGCTCTTGACCAGTCACCCTTGAATATGGTGGTGCGCTTGCAAGCTGAGAGGTAGGAAGTTGGCCCTTTCTTTAAGTGAAAGCTGAGGTTCTCCTGAGCGAATACAACTCTAAGAACTACCACCCTGAGAAAGAAAAATTCAAGGCCAAGAACGAGGTCAGAAGAGCCAGCAGCAGGCTATGTGTGATCAGCACCTCCCGAGGACCAGAGGGTTGTTCTCCCAGTGGGAAATAGTTTGGATCTTGCTTCTCAAAAAGCACTGTGGGAAGGCGTGCAGCTCATCTGCTGGGCTTCTGCAGGCTCTCTGGGAGAGGATAAGACAGCAGCAGAAGCAGCCAGGTTTGGACCCCAGCAGGTATCACCAACTGGCACTTGGACACAGCCATAGACTGCCTGGGAACAACTGCTTGGAACTTGGTAAAAGTCCATGGGATAAAGTTTGTGAGGGCAACCTCATTTGGCTCACACGGCATTGAGAATTCGGTTAATTAAACTTGTACAAAAGCCAAAGCAGATGTAGATAAACCAGGTTAAAATCTCACTTGTGCTGACTTCATGTAATTTTGGACAGTATCAGTGCTAGTTAAACTGATTAGAGAGTTAACTGGTTTAAATACATTTGCCCTAAGTACTGGCATTGGTTGAACTAGACTGCTTTAAAATCAAAAGCGAACTGTACACCTCTGCCAATTTTCCCCTGTTCTGTTTAAACCAGAACAACCTGTAGAGACGTGTGAAAAACGGCTTTTAACGAGGAGCAAAGTGCAGTGAGAGAAGAGGACTTGGCCCAGCAGCGCTGGTCTCGGGCACCTTATTCTCAGCTTTCCTGAGAAACTGTGTCGTCTTCACATCAACAACACTTAGGTCTAAATTTGTTTCCTGAAAATCCTATTATAACAGGTGAGACCAAAATCACAGCCCATTTTTCAAAGTGTGCGTAATCTCATCGATTTAGGGGGAAGGCAGTTGTTTTCTTTCCCACTGTCCAATAACAGTTTTGAATGGAAAATCACAGTTTTTTTCAGTGAAAACTTTCTCAAGTTTTCTATTTTGATACAGTCCCATGAATGCTTCCTGTGCTTCCTCTATCTTTTGAGAGAGATTTCATTCCAAGTGCTATCTGAAGAGAACACGGTGCTTTTCTTAACCTTAGAAATATGAACGTTTGTAATTAGTAGTCACAAGGAGCTCAAATACCAAAACCCTCTTATTTCTGCTTTACAGCAGGCCTTTACACATGCCGCGTGAAACATAAACCCTCCCCAAATGTCCTAAAATAATCACCTCCCTGAAATCAGAATAAAATATTAAATATTATTCTATTAAATATTAAAATATTCCCCACCTGAAGTCAGAATCCCTTTGGTTTTTCTCATCCGCAGTATTTCTACCACAATTCATTTCTATGTCACCACCTAAAGAGTTTATCTTCAAACAAAAAATAAGCATTGAGAGAATCAGAAATCCAAAGAAAAAAAAAAGTCTTTAGTACATAAAGCCTGCTGAGACTTGTGGGTTTTTTAAAGCAGAGGAATTAAAAGATAAGGGCCAATTTGCTGAATTTTTATGTTACTGTTCACACTTTTGGATGTGCAAAAAGGATGCCCTCAGCTACCAAAACAGTGTGGCAAGTATTTTAAATCCGTATTATACAGAGATAATGGATAGCATCAAGGGCCAAAGCTATGTATAGTTGAGATCAAAACTGCCCATACAAAAAAAAAGGATTTCCCAAACTCTTCTGGAGTGATCATTAAATGCTTTACTCATAATGTGAGTCTGCTTCAGAAACCCCACAGGGATTTAATACTTTCCCCCCCCCCCCCTTGTCCTTCAGCAGGCTGCCATTTGATCTGAACAGGCAATGCAATTCCGTGTCATTGCCTCCATCTACCTTGAAAGGATCATTTGCCAGAGAATTTTTTTTTTCTTAAAGGCAGGAGGCTTTGTTAAAAAAAGGAAATTAAAGGCCTGGTAACTCAGCCCAACATGGTTAAAGTGGATGTGTTGGACCCATTGCCTACTTGTGAAGAAAGGTGTCCGATTCATCAGCCATGAAGAAAGGACATCCCTTCCCTCAGCGTAAATCCAGGGATGAGTTTGAATGTTTACTTCACATACGTGCATATAAGAAGCAGAAAATGAGGCAACTTGCCCAGTAATATGCCTCTGTATTTTTGCCCCTCTCTTTGCATCCTTCCATCAGCTCTTACCCAACGCTTCTGTTTGTTCTGTGTTCATCCAGAACTTGTTCCTATCAGTTTTGGCCTGTGGAGAGGCAGGGCACAATGCTGACATCGGCTCTCGCTTGGATGTTCTCTGGTCACCCAGCTAACCCCAGGACACCCGAATGTGGGAGCAGGGTGTAACTGCTCAATCTCCCAAGGTGCTCCTTTGGCAAAAGTCCCTTTGACTGCAAGACCACAAGGCTGATTACTAGCATTAGCTTTGAAACCTTGGGGGAACGTCAATGTACACAAAACACACAGCCTTGGCCCATGGGTCAGCCGTGCACAGTCCAAGGACCCCAACAACATAGCTTGAACTGCTGCTGCTTGTTTCGGAGGGTTCATTTTGGCAGCCTGTTGGGAAGCACCCATACCAACACTGCTGTCTGCGTTAGGAGACTTGATAAAGAAAAGCACAGGCTGAACCAAATTGCACACAGCTAAGTGACTTGAATACATGAACAGACACATGGCTTAATCTTCTACGCCCTGCTAGATGATGTAGTGCATGAGAACAGGGTATTCAAACCGCTTCAGATGGCCTCAATTATTGGACACAGCAGCTTTCATGGATACGGCTAAAGTGAGTTGTCTTCTCTCCAAGGAGCTAGTCAATAAGAAAGCCAGACCTGGAGCTCATGTTGTCTGCTTTCCCAGAAGTTAATGCCATTACTGTGGCAAAATGAAGTAAAAAGTACACTCTGTACTGTTGTGGGAGAATGGAGAAAATACCCTCTAGTGATTTCCATGAAAAGTCATTGCACAGCAGGCCTTAACCCAAAGTTATTTGCAACACGAAGGCCTTGCTCAGCAGCAAGCTAAGTCTGTTTGGTAGGTGTTAGTCTAGAGCTGCCTAAGTTACCTGCCCAATGCTCCTGGGCTGTCCTTGACAGGTATGGAGAACATTTCTGTCAAGCTACAGACCTCTGTTTGCATATGGATGTCCAAGCAGCGTAGAGTAGCCACCACTTCTTTGGTCCAAAACGATAAACGAGTATCAAAGAACCCAGTACTTGCCTCACACCCGTGACTGCATCTAGCTAATTAGCCCTGATCAATGCTAGAACCTCCATAAGTCTTTGAAATTTTCAATAAAGACAAACAGGAGGCTACATCTTATAACTCACAGAGACATTCAGATACATACCAGCAGGAGGTCCTGCATCAGTTATCCCTGATCCTTATCAGGCGAGAGCTATTTCTGAAGTTGGTTGATCTGTCAGGAGCTGATAAAGCCTGTCTCACTGTATTGTCCCTAACAGTGGCTGGATTTACTGGAACCAGGGATGCACTGGGGGCTACAAGTATTGTAGGATCAGAGCTCAAGATGTGTGGAGGGCCTGAAGAAGATGCTCTCCAAGCCAAGGAAGCTAAGTCTTGCCTCTTATAAAGAGCTTGATACTGCCCCATTCATGACAAACGATCAGAAGACATCTTAATGCCTGATTGTCCCTTCATGGAAAATCATCCTCCTCCCCATGAAGAAGGGATACTAACCAGATACCATGTTCCTCATCCACTGCAGGCGCGAAAGGGAGTACCTCAAGCTGCCATGATGTCCTGAGATATAATGAGATACGTGGTTGAGGCTGAGTCTCATAACCCCTTGCAGAGCAATGCACACAAGGTCAGTTAGCACCTCAGGGACAAGGGCAATTGTTTCCACTCGCGGCGTGAAAGCCCCTTGGATCTCTGCTGCCACGGCCGTTCTGGTGCACACTTGCAGTTTTTGCCGCTGCCTGCAAACCAGCCAAAGGCCGTGCACCCCTTTTCCACCCCCTCCTCCCTCAAGGCACTGGGTTTGATTCCTGCCAAACTGGTAAGCAAGAAGCACACTGTCCCTGCTCCGGCGCATGCATCAGAGGTGTCAGGACTGCTGCCTGATGCTTTGAAAGGCCGAGGGAGAGGGTCTGTTGGTGGCCCTGAGTTGTCTCAGATAGAAAATAAAAATACATTATTTATAATTTCTACATATTATTAGCAGAAGCAGCACAAGGTGCAGTCACTGGCACTTCCCCGTATCCCAAGTGTTCATAAAGCTTTCCTTGGTGTTAGCAAGTCTATTAATAAAGCGTTGCAAGCAATCAGAATTGCTCCACCAGCCTGGGAGGGGGAGTGTTAGTGACATCGTGCTCCAGCTGAAAGTCATGTAAAAATCTCTATACCTTCTTCTGAAAGACATCGGCATCATCAGCAAATGTAAATATGCAATCACAGCACCTTGTAATTAATGTGAAGTTGCAGCCCCAGTTGGCACTGGAGACGCTTTTCCACCAGCGGTGAGTGAACAGGATTGCTGTTTGGCTCAGGCACTATCAGTAAAATTTAGCAGCACACCCAAATGCAAATCAAAAGACTCAACCCCGTGCTGAACTTCCCGGGTCTGCTGTACCCTCTTGGCTTCGGTTGTGTGGCTGAGCACGGACTGGATCTGCCACGGCCACCGGCTCCCGCTGCGAGCAGAGAGGGCCTTGCCGGGGGTTTCAGCAGGAAGCTGATGCTTTTGCTGACTGCGGACACATCTGAAACCCCACACCAGCACCCTGGGGAGATGCTGTCTGAGCTCATTGCAGAGCGTTAATACTGGAAAGATCGTGTAGGTCTCATTAAGAAATAGTTTTGTTCTTGAGTCTCAGTCTTACTTTTTAAAGCACTCAGGAGACAACAGAACCACCACATTTCCTCTTTACAGTCAATTTTCTGATCGGGGGCCTGCAGTGCTCACTGCCAGATGTTGCCCTGCTTTCATACAGTCCGTGTGACACAGGCATCAATGCCAGCAGCTACGCTTGCCCATGATGTCAATGCCAGGAAAAAGTTCCACGGGTAGCTGACTGGGGCATACATGCGAGATCATGTATTTCAGATACGGTATTTTGATGGGATTTCTAAACATCTCAAGCCGCATGTCTTCCTTAAGCCACCAAACATCAAGCTGCCCCTGCTCAGCATCACGTCACTCTCATGCTTATTCTGTGTCATCGTTCTTGCACACTCATCATGCTATTGATGATACTTAGATATATTATTTGAAGTGAAGAAATAAGCGTGGGAAAAACAAACAGCTACTTTTTATCCGAATTCTGGCCTTTATTTCTATAAGATTTTCTAGAAAATTGCATTATTGTGGTGAAGAGAGAAGTATGTTAAAACTGTGCCAGTGCTTATATTTACGGTCTCTCCTACACTCGGCATTAAGAAATAATTCACCGCAAATAATGACATTCTGTTCCCATTCCAGTGCTGCCCACTTCCTCAGATCTCTGGGCAGTTGCAGCACAAGAAATCAGAAGCAAGAGACATCCAGAGCCGAGGAGGGCAGGGAGCGCTTGCTGCAAGGTATGGGAGGGCACCTGCAGAGACCTCGCCACGCACGAGGTTTGACAGGGGTGCCGTGCTCTCTGCCCACCCACAGCTTGCAGCCCTAGCAGTGGTCCTGACCTATTTCATTTTCCCTTCCTTTGCTATTTCAGTAAAGTCAAAGGAAAAACCCACCTGAAAAACACCCAGTCCAGCAGCGCTGCCAGCTGCTGCCAGGTTTTAGACCCATCAAAGGCTTTGAGGAGAGCCCTCCAGTACCAAACCAGAACAGACCAGCTGTAGAAATATGAGGAGTCTTCAAAGACTCTCATCAGAGAGACAAAAGGACATCCTGGTGTGCTGTGAATGGATCAAAGACGCTAAGCAAGAAGCTGGTCCTAGGACCTCACAGAGTATGTTTCCTTGGTCAGAGAAAACTCTGGACCTGTTGTCCTCTGCTGGAAACGGAACATGAAAAATGAGAAAGCAGCAGAGGGAAATTCCAGAGAACTGAGCTGGGGAGCAGAGAAAAAAACTGTGTTTATTGCATGTCTGGCATGCACCTGACTGACATTTCACTCTTCAAAATGCTCCCAGTAGATAAATTCAGATAAAGGGGTAGAAGTCTCATGACTCAAACACGTGTTGAATAAGAAACCGCATAAATGAAAATATCAAGGATACACTGACTGATGAGGCAATGAGCTCTATTCTGTAAACATTCTTTCAAAGGAAAATCATGTGCCTTGTTTAAAAAAGTTGCTTTCTTTTGGCAAAACTCTACTAAAATCCAGGAAGCCACATCCGGTTACTCACAGTGGGATCTGAAGCTTGCATTTGGCTGCTTTATGTCCTAAGCACCCATTTCTTTTAGCAACACTGTCATTCTCTGTCCATTAAGTGTCACCTTGTCTATGCACACCAGCAGCAACGGGGCTCCGAGATGGGAGTCGTGGGGCCAGCTCTGAACCTGGGCTCCTGTTCCTTCTGGCTCCGAGCTACAGTCAGAAAGTCAGGCAGGAAAGGCCTTCCAAATGGTTACTCACTCACCAAAATTAGGTCACTAAAGGGGAAGAAACGTCCCTGCAGACTGTAACGGTGAGAAGACTTCCTACATGAATTACGTGGGACTGGCAGCGTCTACGAATGCCACTCAAGGCACCCTCCCGCCTCTGGAGTCCTCTGGAGAAGGCACAGGCAATGGGACTTTTCCATTCTTTTAAAAAGGTTTCTCCTTGCAGCTGTTCCCAGCTTCTCTGGAACACCTCAGAGTGAGATTTATTGAAATACCTGTGAACTGGGTGCTGGAGAATTCCAAAATCTGCAGTGTAGGGGTATGACTGCAGTTGAGAGTTGCCATGCTTGGCTGCCCAACATGTCTGCCCTGGAGCCCACTGGAGTACAAGAACTTTCTACTGAATGGACCCAGGAAGTCAAACAGCAATTTCGCGATGGCTTTGACTACACAGTCAACACAGGAAGCCACAAATATACTTGCAAGAATCATCCCCAAAGCGGCAAAACTAATTATACCAATATGCTTGACAATTTTTCCAGTCCTCCTGCACTGCAGGTGAATCTCTTTTGCTCAGTGCTACTTTGGCTTTTGTTTCTCCCACCTAATATTTGTTGTCTTTTTAGATTATCTAAACAGTCTTGCTCTGATTTGCCCCTGCATTTTATTTTTCCTGCTACTTTCAAGGTATCTGTGCAACTGTCGTTATCAACAGGACCTTACCTTTGGCCATCCCAGGATTAGCTCCCCAGTGCTGTCATGGAAGTTTCCACCAGCGATGCCACCAACCTCTCACCAACTACACAAGGAACCTTCAGGGCCCATTTTAACTCAACACCTAGCTTGCAGAGTGGCTATGATTAGATGAACTTTGCTGTATGTCATCGAAGCATCGTTGTGTAGTTTACATCAGATGCGTGACATCAGATCAGCAAGAAGCTAACTCCGCACTACAAAGGTGCTGCTTGCCGTGCTCAGAGCTGCGAGGATGGGTACTCCCTAGCATGAATTTGGGTACCATGAAATCTAGAAAAACTATTTTTTTGCACATGTTGCTTCTACTCCTAACTCTCTATGCTCAGCCAATACAACGCAGACAACAACAGGAAGGAAATTAATTTAGAACAGAGGAAAAGAAAGCTTTCCAACTAGAATTACTGAAATGTCTTTGTGTTTAGCTCTGCAGAAATGTCAACACAACCTTGAGGACATTTATCTGGAATTTTGCACTAGTATACATGCATCCCTGGACTTGCAAACCACAGGACTCTGAACAACCTCGTACGTCCCATCACACACGTATAGCTGTTTACTCATGTTGAGTATTAGTGTCTGCCATGAGTAGTTCTACTGTAACCAGTGGGACTGTTTCCTCAGAGAGGACTACTCAACATGAGTAAGAACACTGCAGCTTGAGAGAGGGTGAAGATGTGCAATGAGACCAAACACAAGTCTCTCTCCAAAATGTCTCTCCAATGCTCGTCTGATTGACATCACTGTGTCAGCAGCTCTCTGTCTGGGTGTGGGGCCAGATAGGATACAATTTTATTCTTTTTCAAGAAGTCCCTTGTCCCATTGCCAGACACCTCCCTTCCACCACCCTCCTTGAAGGACCTCGTGTAGAAAGCTGTCTCTTACCAAAACACCAGCTCATTAAAGCCAGTGGAAGGCTTCCTGCAGCAAGGTACCATTACTCCCCAGTCTGCATCCGCAGCCATTTTAAAACCTCTTTTCCCTACAGGTGTACGCCCAAGCATTTAGTCCAAAACACAGATGCACTGAAGCACAGCAGCTGACTGAAATCAAAAGTGATATCTCAACCATCTGTTTATAAATGTGAGACCATTGACTCATTAGCTTCATCTAACTCCACCAGCACAATAAAAAAACTCACGCCTTCTGGAGAACAATATCAACACGTGTGGGAGGGCAATATCTCTGCGAGATGGGGTGGGATGTTGCAGTTAAGAGCAACTCTCGGGATTTGCTCTGAGCTCTGTCAGGTCAGAGCTTCCGTAGACCGGCACTTGCTGTGGTTGTACTGGAGTCTGGGCCGTTCTCTTCCCTGGCAATGGGCAGTTTTGTTTGGGTCCTCTCCTTCGACTGGGGTTTTGGTGATGTAAAGCTGGGTGAGAGTTTGTCTGCTTTTACCACTCTATTTTAGAGCACTTTTTAAGCCATTAGTCTAAGCAATTAGTTGCGCAAAATTACCAAAGAGAAAATGTAAGCGGCAACATCTCCCACCCCCCTTTCGGCTGTCTCGGTCTCATCTGGCGAGTCCCGATTATCTGGGATTGTAGTAATTCTGGGGAATTACTCACAGGCCGACCAGAGCCGCTCGCAGCAACTTTTCCAGACAAGGAGGAGTGAAAGCCGGTGAAGATTAGTTTAACAGAGTGTACCTTGGTTCATGGAAGCTGCTGAAGTAAACATGAATAAAGAGGGAAATTGGACCTCGGTCGAGTTCAACATTTGAAAGTTGAAGTCTCCTGCTTATGAGCTCACCACGCGCTGCTGAGCAAGTGGAAGGAAAACATTTTCTCTCTACTGCATGACTTCAAGAAAGGAAGTTGTGTGGGCAGAAGCACCGGGGTGACGCTAAATACAGTGATGTCTCCTTCCCCAGCATGCAGGCTAGGGAGCACTTGCTTTCTTCCAGTTGGGGAAATTTCAATGGCAAGATCTAGGGAGAAAAGTATTCAATACCTCCTGCCTTAGAGACTTTCATATCTACAGCCAATTATGACTCCAGCCATAAAGTTTTTACTGCTACCTCTCATGCAATTTATTTATTGTAACTTCCTTTTTTGAGTGGGCTGTTTATTTTTAAGCAAGTGTTGTTACATTTTTCACTAGATTACTAATAGCCACGTGCTCTGGCTGCTGAAGCTGAATAAGCTGATGTAACTGTAGGTCAGGATCTTAGCTCCTTACTTAGCCTGTCCCCAGAGTAAATATGTAGAGGATGAGCTCAGGGTTTTCTCAAAAAGCCCTGCGTAATTTCCACTTGGAGGATAAGGCAGAGTCCCACTTCCAGCAGGGCCACCAGGCCTCTGGAGTGCAACATGCAGGACTGAGACTTAAATTAAGTGAAATCTCTACTTACCATCACTAGGGCTTTTTAAAATACAGGGTTAAGGCAGAATTTTGCTTTTAAAATTACTCTTGCAACAGCAACTTATGTATGATGCAGCTCCTTCAGCTCACAACAATCTAGGAACTTTTCATCTCGACAGCTTTGGAGACTGCTTTCCAAACCCCCAGCAGGTTTGCTGCACTCTGTGGCTCAGCTAGCGGCAGGATATTGCAGCATGCACCTGAACACTCTCCGGGCATTGGCAAGGGTTGGAACTAGGTGGTCTATAAGGTCCCTTCCAACCCAAACCATTCTCTGATTCTATGATTTGGGGTGCTTTGGGGCTTCGTCGGTCCAGCAAGCCCTTGCCCTTATGACACGGGCTGTCTCAAAGCCCCTCCTCCCCAATATGCTCTACTCACTAGGTACTTTATCCTGCTGAGAGTTTCTGACAAAGTTTTTTGGGGTTTTTTTGGATGTGTGGAAATGAGGAAATAAAATTGCTCTGGGTTTTCTAAACATGCCTTCCTCTCATGAGAGGAGCTTACTGGAAGCACACGTTCCTGGAAAGGCCAAACAGCCCTGGGCTGCCCTTGCTGGGTGCGGAGCAAGCCTTGTCGACAAACAGTTGTGACAAGCCAGCTGCTTTGGCTGTCTCCTTACACTCGTCTGCGCTTTGGTCTCGGGCATTGTGCAAGATGGAGCGGGGCCAAGGCCCTCTGAGCATCGGCAGCCTTGGAGACAGCCCATCTCTGCATGCCCAGGGGAGCTCACCAAAAATACTTCGTCTGCTCGTCCGGCTGCCGAGGGACCTGGGTGTTAAACACCTCCACTCTTCCCAGAGGAAAGATTTTTAAGGAGATAATGCATACACTTACTAGCAATTTTTGGGTTGTTTTTGTTTACAGATCTCACCGAGGTAAAATGCCCCTGTCCTACCAAGAACACCATTGCCACAGCATTTTCAGTTGCTGAGATTAGTCCAAGACGCAGTACCCAAATTTCAGGTGATTGGTGTATCTGTCTGGCACCTCCTGTATGTTTACTGAGAAATTAATTTATTTTCTGTTGTTCAAAGTGGCCATTATTGGGATGAGTATACTCCAAATTCCTCTGATGCTGAAGTTTTGGGATGGGCTTTGAAACCAATATGCTTTGGATCAAGCCTTCAACACATTGCTCAATTTTCCATTCTTTTGCAGGAAAACAGTTTACCAGTTACAGGGTGGAAAAGAGCAGCAGGGAGGTTTCGGAATGGCTCTCAGCTCAGCGCAGCAGTGTCAGTCCTCTCATTTAACGACCTCACTAAGTGCCATTACAGCCACCATCCAAAAACTGCCTGGTCTGTCCTATAGCTTTCCGATGCAGAGGTCACATCTGAACTTCCTCCTCTTAGAAGATCAAATCAGAGTTTTTGACCAACTTCTATAATTAGGGCAGATGTATTTCCTTTTACAACTTTCCACTTGAAATGCCACAAAGGCTCTGTGGAAACTTGACATTTCCTATTTTAGCAAGACAGATTAATCTTCAAGTTTGTATTTCACTCGGAGCACCAGCTTAGTCCATTGCTGTTTGCTAAGGAGCACACGAGCTGTTCCACCCAGCAACTTGTCTTAATGTTTGTGTGATTTGTAGCTCGGTCTGTAGTCAGTGTCCAAGCCCTGATGTCCGTGTTTAACTCCAAATCCCAGCAGGAGCCGAGATGGAGCCTTTCAATGCAATTTTTTGCTGCCTTGAGTCGCAAGAAAATAATTCACATCTAAGCATTAACAATACTTCCTTTCCAAATGAGAGGTGAAAATCATTTCTCAGCTCCCCCGTTGTTAGCTGTGGACACACGTGCCCAATCCATAACGACCTGGGGAGTGTGTGGGAGCCCAATCTCCTCGTCTCCCAGCCGGGACGGCGATATTCCGGCTGCCGTTCGGCACCGTCTGCAGCAGATGGTGCTGCCTGCTCGCCCGCCGCGCTTCCCACCCTGCCTGGAGATCACCCCAGGCCAGTTATGAAAGGAAAAGGGCCCAGAGCACGATGCCTCCCACCCATCTTTGTACTTGTCACCTGTCCAAGGGCCCCCCGGCACTAGCTACATCCCTGCGAGCCTCCTGCTAGAGACCTGGCTGGGCGCAGGAAGATTTTAGGATGAGTGAAAGAAAACGTGTGCAGACCATTTATTTGCTAATAGGTGTAGGATCAGTTTCGGGAGTGAAAAAAAGGGTTTTCTTATATAGATGTAAAAACACTTAGGAAGTGAGGGGATTTTTCAGGAACCCATCCTAAAAAAAATCCAATTGCTTTTGGCCTGACATTTTGCAATTTCCAATCAGAAATGCTGCTATGTGCTCATTTCTAATGCAGAGTACCACCTTTTCCCCCAGTGAAAGCAGGGATTTGTTTTTTTCAGAAATGCTAGAAGAGAGGTTCATTTTCTTTATGACACCACCTGGGCTGACTCCCTGCCCCTTGGACTGCTCCATTGCTCTCAGCTGGGACCATGTCCTGGGGCAGCTGCAGCCTCCATGCAGCTGACAATGGCTTATTTTTGCAAGCTCAGGTGAAAATAGTCCGAATGACCCTATGATTTTGACCAAGTCAATATCTGAGAGCATAAATTCCTCACCACGCAAAGCAACATTTCAGCTCTAAATAATAAATGAGGTAGAAATGTACAGCTTGTTTAGAAAGACCAAAGAGACGAAGCATTACAACATCTACTTCAAATTACCGGCTGTCGCTGAATTCATGAAAAGCCTTACCTTAAGATCAATCAGCAAATCCCATGTTTCTGCAGCATAACTCCAAACCCAGCACGGCTGTCTCCAATCATCAGAGGGACCTGCAGTGACCGTTTGATAGATGTTCATCTAAATTAGCCAGCTTCAGTACTCCAGCAACCAAGTCCCACCATAGGCTGGTCCCATTTACCAGACTACCCAGCTTGAAGTTAATTTGGACAAGTCCCTGTCTGACCATGATGGTATATACCCACTGTCATGTATGACATCAAGTGGTGATGTAACACAGTCTGGCAGAGGTGTTGCTGCCACTCCATGCATCTTCCAGTCCCCAGGAGGAGGGGACTGGCTTATGGGCAGCTTTAGGCAATGGCAAAGTCCCCCGCTCCCAAGGCAGCAGCTCGGGTCTGCTGGATTATTTTGCCTTCGACTTCTTCTGGCAGGCTGGGGAGAAGCCCTGCAGGTCTGGCCAAACCTGTAGCAGCCAGACAAGGCACAGGGTTCTCGCCATCACTGCCCATTCTATCCACCATGTTTGCAGTAATACAGCCCAAAGAGAGAAGCAGGATTTTAGGGATAAGCTTTCTAAGTCACCTAGATTTCTAAGAGGTAGGCAAGGCATTTAGCATGCAGTTTGAAGCTCCCAGGGAACAAAAGCACACCACAGAGCAGTGATTAAATATGCCAGTTGCAGGTTACAGTTTACCAAGCAGATGATTTCCGCATCGCTTTCTGGATGGCTTTAAAGCTGCCAGGTGCAGTGTCAATGGTGTTCAGTCTGTTGTAAGCCCCTCTCCCTAGCACGGACTCTAAAACAGACCAGTCTGCACTTGCAGAACAATGACAGAAATCCTCAGAGCATGAAAATTCTCTTTTGGGGTGAAGATTTGCGGAATTCCCTTCCAGTTCAGCAAACCCACCTGTGATCTGATCCGTGCACCGAAGCAGGGCCTCGCTGAAGCCCAGCAAGCCTTTTTGCCTGTGCAAAGCACCTTTCAGCACAGGGGATTCAGTCAGCATTGATTGATGAACAGGTAGTTGCTGGCCTGTAACAGGATTTAGAAAGAATATTTTCCATGCCTAGTATTATTCTGGTCTATGTTACTAAATCAAATTCACCTCTCACCCTCTCTGATCAGATTACAAATCCCGGAACAATACCGGGGAGCACAAAGCAGAAGATGTGGCACTTTTGCTCAGGCTTGTAACATTCCTTTTGCAGATAAATGGTGACTCCAGATTTACAGCCATGCCCTCTCCTTTCCTAAACAAGCAACTGAGAGGATTTGCTACTTCATCAAAATACGCCCGCACTGTCCTGCATAATTCCTTGTGGCTGAGCAGGTTGAGGGTAGATGATTCGCCCCGTCTCCCACTGATACGTGTCATTGCTCACTCCATATTAGCACAGTCCTTATTCTGGGAGCAGGCAGGTGATGGTAAAGAGAGGGAGGTGTGGCTGCAGGGACTGAGCTCCAGGTGTTAACCAGGTTGTTGGTTTTTGGGGTCTGGGGAGACAAAACCAGCTCCAGCAATAGGGGCATCAGCTCTGCCAGGGACAGCCCAGCACAGTGGGGAAGGTCTTTGAATCTGCCAGCAAAGATGCTGGCTGGATGCCTTTGGACATATCCATTCCAAAATAAAAGAGCCACACACAGGGAAAATAAATGTGATCTCCATGCAAGTGTTATTTGAGTTTGTGCTGCCATTCAGCGTGGCCTGGACAGGCTGGAAAGTTGGGAGGAACCTGATGAGGTTCAACAAGGACAAGTGCAGGGTCCTGCACCTGAGGAGGAACAACCCCATACATCAGTACAGGCTTGGGGCGGACCTGCTGGAGAGCAGCTCTATGGAGAGGGACCTGGGTGTCCTGGTGGATGACAGGTTGACCATGAGCCAGCCGTGTGCCCTGGCCACCAAGAAAGCCAGTGGGATCCTGGGGTGCATTCAGAGGAGTGTGGCCAGTAGGTTGAGGGAG
>Ga0181612_108779_pt1:0-20000 | contig 24763 bp, 15 predicted proteins | sample HoacroProtozoa21_FD_119630 | JGI IMG/M metagenome (GOLD analysis project Ga0181612, IMG submission 119630) | Hoatzin crop microbial communities from Cojedes, Venezuel. Combined Assembly of Gp0051906, Gp0051904, Gp0051908
AACGTTAGCAAAATGTAACTAGGAAAGCAGCAGTATGTGAATCATATCATAGAACCGTATCATAGAATCATAGGTTGGAGAAGACCTCTAAGATCATTGAGTTCATCCGTCAATCCACCACCACCATTCCTACTAAACCATGTCCTGACGTGCTACATCTACACATTTTTTAAACACCTCCAGGGATGGGGACTCCACCACTTCCCTGGGCAGCCTGTTCCAATGCCTGACCACTCTTTCAGTAAAGAAATTTTTCCTAATATCCAATCTAAACCTAGCCTGGCACAACGTGAGGCATTGCCTCTCATCCTATCACTAGTTACCTGAGAGAAGAGACTGACCCCCACCTCAGTACACCCTCCTTTCAGGTAGTTGCAGAGAGCAATAAGGTCTCCCCTCAGCCTCCTCTTCTCCAGACTGAACAGCCCCAGCTGCCTCAGCCGCTCATGAATTATTTCATCCTCTCATTCATACAGTGCTTCAGCCAGTTGAAATGTGCCCTCATATCTTCACTGGCAGTTCGGTTCATTGCTACAGAATGTAACTAATAGTTCTGTTGTTTTTTAGCACTGCTAATATCCTCATGGCTGTGCAAAGCATCTTTTGTGACCCAGAAGTCATACTTGCTGGCATGCTTGTTTGTGTTTCAGTGCGCAGGGCAGATGCAGAGGAAAGAATTTCCATCAGTAGATCAGATTTTTGCAACTTCGTTATTTTGCTTCTTATAGGTAGAATTATGAAGTTCCTTTCTTACAAGTACTTGAGATAAAGCTGTGTAGAAAGCTACAGCCATCCCAAATTGCTCTTGTTTAAGTACAGGATGCATAGAGGTGTCTAGGACCCTTTTTTTCGATAGCTAACGTGTGAGCCGGTGTGGAAGCAGAACGGAGGTAATCTGACATTTCCATCAGAACTAGAGGGAAGTCCCACTGAAGGGCACTTCCTAGCCCCAATGCAGTGCACCCCTGCTAGACCTGGAGCATGCGTAGCCCTGAACCCTTACGCATCTGCAGACATCCCTGGCAGCTCTAAGAGCTCTGTTTAGGGCTCTGTTCCGGGATGCAACAGCTGCATCTGGGCTGATTTCACAGCCCTGCTGAAGTAAGTGGGCTTGTGGTGTGTGATTCAGGAAAACCACTGCTCCACTTCTCAAAGCATGTTATAATGTTAAGCCTTGATTCTCATCTTAATGTTCCTATCTTTAAATGTGATATTCTTATTTCACTTTTTGATACTGATTTTAAAATCCTTGCCTTCAATTTCTTTGCCTCAAACATGCTGCCTCAGCTGTGTGTGGTTTTGATTTAACTAAAGAAGTTTGATTCTCAGCATGCCTTAGAGAACACTAGTGATGGCTCCCTTTTAAAGAAAAGAAACATCTCACTTTCTGACTAGTACCAAAATAAAAATCTAAATAATCTAAGTAAAGGCAGAACTGATCAATAACCCTGTGACTCAACTAATGTTGTACAGTGATACATAAAAGTAACTGTAGTCATTAATCCTGTCAGCAACTCAACAAATCGTTGTATGGTGCGCGGAGGTTTGCGGTGACTTGTTTAGGCAGGCAGTTCGTGAATGATAAAAGAAATCAAACCTTCTGTCAAAACATGTGGGTCAGTTAATGGGTTTTAGCAGTGTGCTTTCACTTTGGGAAGTGGCTGCAGCAGTGGGGCCGTGAGGCCGTTCACTGGCCCCCCAGCCTTCAGGGGTGAACGGTTTTATTTCTGGTAGAGAAACCCTGTTCCAGCGTTCAGGCCTGCAACCTCAAGCTGGGCTTTAAACATCAGGACTTTTCTGCTTGTGTTGTAAACAATAATTGGGCTGTAACTCTGGGCCTGTTTGGGGGAAGACAGAGAGCTGGTAAAAGTACCTGTTTAACCTTCCTTTCCACTTCGTTTGCTCTTCAGTTTTGGGGTCATTCGGCTTCGTTTCCCAGGCTCCCAATAGCAGAAGAGAGAGGAGAGAGGCTATGCCATTGCCTGGCTGGGATGCTGATTTGAACAAGCAATATTCACACCTCAGTCAGGGTGGCAGGAGGACCCGGGTGACTGGCAGTGATCATACTGTGCTTTACATAGCCCAGGTTTTTGGTTGGCTAGTGCTGGATTCCACCACATCAGCATTTGCAGCAGAAGACAATTCTAGTGGAAGATAAAGCACAGATCAGTTTTACCTGTAGTCTCAGAACTTGAGGATATGGGTTGAAAAAATTTGGAACAGGTGAAATCTAGTTGTGTGTCTTCTTTCATAGATTTCACAGAGAAGTGGGGGATGGGAGAATCAGTCCAGCATCTGCAGGTGAAGCCAAGTGGGCAAACTTGGTTCAGTCTGATTTCATTTCATTCTTGGTCACATTCTAGCAAGCATCTGTCCAGTCACATTTGTTCTGTTTAATTTGTGAGCCCTTTGTGAGTGTAAACTGCTGAAGTCTGTGAAATTCAAAATACCTGTAATGGAAGAGAGGGATCTTTTTCCAAAGATAATACTCTTTGGACAGGATCCCACACTTTGATGCATCACCCAGTTCACTTCAGGAAGGAACATCTGCACACATTTGCAAAGGCAACCAGCCTTCTTTCATTAGGTGGCTTTTATAGATCCTAGTTGTTTGGATACTAGGGTGGATCTTCCTGATTTTTCTTTTTTCCTTTTTTTTTTTTGTTTTTGATTACTGTGAGTTGCTCTGCAGAGCCTCATCCATCAGCGCACTCTCAATCCCTTACAGAGGCATTCAAACCACAGACAGTGATTAATGGAGAAATCCTCTGTCCTTACCACCTTTGCACTCCTCCTGCAATATGAAGCTGGCAGATAAAAGGTTTAAGGAGCCAGGTGGAAATATCCCTTGTGCGAATCCCTGGCATCCGGTGAACTGTCAGCTGGTGGGTGTCTGGCGTGCTCCATTCACTGCCTACTTCAGCCCCTCGGTTGCCAGAAACGCTACCTGCGGGACCCCAGAATGATCTTTGCAGAGTGCTGTGCCTGCCCTGCAGTTGGTGTTTGGCAGCATTAGCAAAAATGGAGTGTGGATCTCATGCGATATGATTTTTGCTAATGCTTCTTAACCAGAGACTGGCGTGTTTCTCAGTGCCGTAGCCTTTATTCTGGAGGAGTTCTGAACACACAAGTCCAGTTCAGAAGTAAATGTTTAATTTGAAACATGCCAGCAAAGTGTCCTAAATAATTCACTACTGTGTTCAGTTGGTTGAAATCTCTGATATGTTGTTTATATAAGGCAGTATTTTTGTAAACTCAGTTAAGTCTTGTGCCATTCCTGTACAGTGTGGGCTGGAGCTGTGTACTGGGAGGGGGAAGGGAGACAATTTTCCACTTACCATATAGGGTAGGCAACATACTTGAAATGGCATTGGACCCTTTCTTCAAGTGATGGGATCTCTGGTTAAAACAGGTCAATCCTTTCACTACCCTAGGGCTCATTTGTTTTCAATGTGTATGAAATTGTGTTTTCTTATTATTGTTCTGTCTTTGTTACATTTTGCTCAGAAAAAATGACAAATTTAAGAGAAAGGTGATTAGCCAGCAGGAGTTTCAGGCAACAATTGAGTGCAGGTGAGAATGATTTTCTTTATCCAGGACAACCTAGCTGTGGGGAGATAGAATTTTAACTTCCTGTGTGTGTTTCCTGAAGCACCCTTTTTCACAGTGCCTGCAGCCAAGTGCACTCAGGGCACACACGTGGTGTTTCTGTATAAGGCAAACTATGTGAACTGACCAGATTATTTAAGGGGTGGGGAAATAATGGATTTTCTAGCTGATTGTTCATTTTCAAGCCACAGCTGGACAATCCTCTGCCACCTCCCCATCCTCAGTGTGTCTAACATACTGATGTTCTGAAGACTAAAAATCTGACAAGCTTTCAATTATTCTTAGAATCATTATTCTTGCATGTCTTGGTCAGTCATGTTAGAGATCACAGAATCACAGAATGTTCGGGGTTGGAAGTGACCTCTGTGGGTCACCCAGTCCAACCCCCCTGCCGAAGCAGGGTCACCTACAGCAGATTCTTGTCCTTTGTCCAGGGCAGTGCAGTATCTGCAGCTTCAAATGATTGTACAGGTCACTAAATATCCTATAGCTTTAAGGGGAGTATTGCATGGTTACTCGGTTTTATTTGCACTTTGTTCTGGATAGTTGCAGAGAGCAGTTCACCCCTGCTACCAAGTAAGCAAGGCAGAGACGCCTCTGAAGCTGGAAGGGTTGTCTCCCTGGGTACACATTCCCTGCCATCCGTCTCTGACAGGGCGATCTCAGCACTGTTGGGAATGAGTTTGACAGCTCCTGATGATGCTTTGATTGCAGCCTGTCTGAATGCGTGGAGGCATCAGCTTCATGGTGTTGGTTAGTCACCAGCTTACATGGCTTCAGTGCAGATTTTCTTCCCGTTCAGCACCTTCCTGTAGGTCAGATTTGTTTCACATACGGAGTTTTTACTGCTATCGGTGTTTTCACAGCAACAAATACCTTTACATAAGGGCCCTCCTAATCCCTTCAGATGGAAGCCCAGCTGTACCCAGCTTCTATTTTTTCTGGCCATGGTATAGCCATGGATGGCTTGCACTGAGCATCCAGGGATTCTTTAGCCGCTTCACCCATTTCACTAGTAGGCTTGTCTGGGTGTTGTCCTGGACAGAGGGGAGTCACCCTGAGCTAGAAAGTACCAGGGGATGGTTGGAAGAGATCCCTCTTGCTGCTCCCACAGATATAACCCAAGTCTCTCCAAGATTGTGGGGGATGTGAAGCTGTCCTGTCAAACAGCTTAGAAATGGTGTTCACCAGAGAAGCTTTCTTCTGTGTTCGCCTCTGGGAAGAGATTCTTTTTTCATGTTGCTTGTTCCAGGCTGGGAACAGCAGGCTCTGCTGCTCCTCCTACAGTCTGCTTCCCACAAGGAAATAACAGCCGTCTTGGTTGTCACCTGTAGCTGTAATTCTTCACTGCTTCTTTCTACTTCGCTTTTACTTTGGTTATGTTTAAAGACCTCCTTGCCTCGGAGGTGCCATTTCAGTACATTGTTGCATTATCAACAGAGCGAAAGACGAGAGCTGGACCGTCAGCTGTGAAATGTCGGTCTGTGTACCTGCCATGAAAAGCTAGTAGGGTGGATGTGATGGGTTGGCCCTGGCCAGCAGCTAAGTACCCCCACAGCCGCTCGCTCACTCTCCCTGAGGTGGGACAGGGGAGAGAATAGGAAGAGCAAAAGAGCAAAACTCTTGGGTTAAGATAAAGATGTTTAAGAAGTGAAGGGAAAAATACAGAGTGATGCAAAGGCAATCACTCGCCACCTCCCACAAGCAGACTGATGCCTGGCCAGTCTCCGAGCAATAGCTACAATGGCTGCCTTGGAAGACAACCCCACCCCCAATTTTTATTGGTGAGCATGATATTATGTGGTACGGAATGACCCTTTGGCCAGTTTGGGTCAGCTGTCCTGGCTCTGTCCCCTCCCTTCTTCTTGCACCCACCCTCCCCTGCCTACTCGCCGGAGGCGGGCAGCGGGAGAGAAAGCCTTGATGCTGTGCAAGCACTGTTCAGCAGTAGCCAAAAGACTGGTGTGTTATCAAAGTGTTTGAATCACAAATGCAAAACACAGGTGCTGTCAAGTTAATTCCAGCCAGACCTGGTACAACAGAGGTGCTTAACACTCATGCGTGGTAGATCAGAAACTGAGGGTACGGTTTCATAGTTGGCATAAGGATCCTGGTGACTCAACGGCAGCTCTCAGCTCCTTCTCCTGTCCCATCACATGTTCCCCATCTCCTCTCATGTCAGCACTAGCAATCATGCAGCCTTGCAAAAACTGAGTTTTCAGCACGTCCTCAACAGTGAGTTGAAGCTGTTACGTAGGCGGGGGGCTGGGAATGTCTGGCTGGGGATGGGGAAGATGACAGAAGTGACCTTTCTGGAATAGACATGTCAGTTTGTGACATAGCTGGGTGGTTCTACTTTATCATTCCTACATAGTCCTAATCTCCCCCACCTCCACTGATTTCCTTCTAAATGACTACTATCATCATGTGGTCTGTAACTCCTACTTCAGCTTTAGAGCAATTAGCTAGAGAAAGCTGTGTACGGGAAAAAGTGCCCAGTGGTTTGGTTCTCTGAAGCTAGGATGCATGAATCTCTCGTTAACAGTCAACTAGAAAAAGGAACTTAATATATACTACAGAACTAGACATAAAAGTTGCTCATTTGTTATGTATTTCAATGCAATATAAGTAGAGGAGATTCATTTTTTACTTTGTGTGTTTTTTCTTAGTGGCTCTCTACATAGGTCTTTAGAACATGATATACAGCGTACAATGTTTTCCAACTTTTTTTTTTTGTTGTTGGTTAAATCTGAAACATGCACAACAATGTGGGAAGGTTTCCATGTAAAGTTCCTCTTCTGAAAAGCCAGCGGTATTGTTGGAATGTCCTTGCCACTAGATGTCAGGGTGCCCTTTGGGTAAAGGGAGCCCTGGAAAGGCCGTGTTCAGCACTGATTTGCTCCCAGCCTGGCAGGTCTCTGACTGGGAGATTATCGAGAGTTTGGCTGGGGCGAGGAGCGGCTGGAGAGCTGGAGAGAACTGTAATGATGTTATGACCCTCTGACAGCACTGGCACCCAGTCTCAAATTTTCTCCAGTACAACGGATATCTTAATTGAATTCCACAGAGCTTGACATAATAAGATAATTAAAAAAAAAGCTGTGTTTTAACTGCAGTTAAACCACAGGTCAGTGTTGGTGGGTTTGTTGGAGAAACCTCTGCCTCTTGTACATGGCTGCGTTTGCTGTGCCAAGTTCTGAAGCACTCAATCAGTCCTTGAAGTGAATTGCAAAGAGGAGACTGGCCCAAGTCGTGACCTTGGAATCTGGCTTTAAATAGTCTGGACTGGCAGTTTGCTGCAGGTGGAAGATCCAGTTAGCATTTAGAAGAATGAAGAGCTCTAATTTTCACTGTTTCACACCAATTGCTTCTTAGTGTAACCCTAAGAAATTCAACTGAATGAAACTTGTGTAATGGTGCTAAGAAACAGGATGCTTGTGTTTAGACTGGAGTTGTTATAGTCATCACAATGTTAAGACTTTTTCTGTTCTTAGTTGATAGAAAGCTAATTTTTAAATTAGATGACTCATTTAAATAAGTATAATGACAATTGAACATCGACTTTATCAGAGCACATGATACTTTTAAAACAATTGCTCAAAACAAACTTTCACGAAGATATCAGCATGTTCAAGTTTATATGTTCTGGTGATTGAAATGGATTATTTCCTCTCTTTCCAGAATAGTTTTTTATACTTCATTCCAAAAATTAAAAAATTCACTTAAAAATATTTAAAATTAGTTCATTTTTAAAAGGAATGTAGTTCCATGTAAATGGAAAGTTAAGTTCAGTGAAACAAATACTTTGTGAAAAGCTGTTTCAGAGAGGGCATTTTTCAACACATTAACTTATGCAAAAGATATTTGCAAATAGTGTATGATGTGACATGGTTTTTTATCATGTTTTCAGAAGCTAAGTGTAGTATTTGCCACTGGCTAAGCTTTGTTACAAATGACAGTGCTTAAGCCTGTTGGATCAGGACTTGGATCCGTAGGCTTTAATGAAATCTAAGAATTTTTTGCCAAGTTTTACCCACACTCAGTTTGGAGAAGATCTACATCTGCTTTTGGAGGAGAAAGGTATCAGCTTTGCTAGTCTGTCACAGCAGGATATAGCTCTCTTCAGGCTGCCTGCACTGCACATACGCTACTCCTGCACTACTTCGTTTGCACGTAGCCTTCTGATCTGTCATATCTGCGTGCAAGGGCAGATTTTAGAGCAGGGTGATCTAACTGGTGGACTTCCAGTCACACCTGGGCTGGAGCTGAACGTGTATTTTTCCAGGGTATCAGCCGTGAGGGATCTCTGATGCTCCAGCAGGAGAAGCTGTATTTTTAGCATCCTTGTGGGCATGGGGGAGCAGATCCCAGCTGTGAGGAGAGCAGGCGGTGCTGGCAAAGCTGCAGCTGGCACACTGCTTCTTGCCGAGGGGCACCTGGGGGGACTGACCGGACAGCCTCAGGGAGAATGAAGGGAGCAGCAACTGCTTTACTCCGTATAATGTAAGATTTATGGTTTGCTGTAGCAAAAATGCCTCCATGTTAGTTGTGACAGTTTTGAAGTTCTTTGTCAGAGAAAACATCTTGTGTGGATGAAAAGCTCTTCTTTTTTATATCACTACTTTCTTTTGTTTTGTAATAAAGACTCTCTTTTGATACCTTCACCATCTGAATGGCTTCCTTTTGCCATGTCTGCATCTAACTTCAGAAATCTGCTGTAACATCTCCAGCTGTTCTTCAGTATTGGGAAACAGCACCTCTTGTACCCTCCAGGTACCAAACACTGCAGTTCTTGAATCAGGAAGCTGCTTCTGAAACAAGTCCTTTTCAGCAAGAAATTATCCTTTATTCTGTTTGATAGCCTGTTACCCAGCCTGCAGTTTTCACCCAAGGTTAGTAGGTGTGGCAGTGTTCCTAGGAGCGTGTAATGTTGACAGTCCAGATGAAGAGCTGGGGTTTACATCGTCCTCCTTCATAGATCTCACAGGTGATGGGAGGCTGCTGGGCAACTCTTGGATATCCAACAGATGTTCTCAGGCTCCAGTGGCAGGAAAGCTAGACCTGAGCACAGTGTAAACCAGCCCTGAGCGTGTACGATACAGCGTTCAAAAGTGGCGGACACAGAAATGGTCCTGCATGGGGTCACTTTGTCTGAGCTTAGCACTCAGAGAAACATAACTCTGATAATTCTTGATCATTTGAGGGAATTTTCTGTGTTCTGGCAAAATACCCATGAGGCCTCTCGAGATGGTTTTCGACTGGTTACCTGCTGTTGGAGCAGTAGTAAGGAGATGGAACTAAGGCCTTGTTGTTCCCATAATTAATGTAGAGTTGGCAATCTAAGTCGAACTGTTGTCATTTGGTAAACTGACTGACCTCCTGGGAAAGTGTTACAAGGCAGAACCCCAGCAGCTGATCCTTACAATGCTGCTGTCGGTGTCTGTTTTACCATGGAAAGGCATTTAGTTGTCAAGCACAATTACTTTTTTCCGTGTTAGTTTTCTCCCAATTCCTGTTGTTTCTACTGCTTCTTCAGCAGCAAGGGAGACTGCTGCTGCGGTGTGTTTAGTACGGACAGGGAGTGACAGCTTGCAGCATTTTAACTACCACTTTGCTTAGACCTCCTCTGAGCATGGGTTTTACAGTACCACAAAAACCATATGGTAGTATCGAAAGAGCTTTGCCTGAGGGAAGATGCACAGAACTGGGATCTGGGAGATCCCTTTGGTAAGGGCAGGAAGGTATTGGACTAAAGGGGTGGTTTAAGAGGCGTGAATTCACGCTCTGCCTGCCAGCAGAAGCCACGATTTCGCACACGTTTGCACGCAGGGACTGTATGGCTGGGCACCTCACAACTGCCTGCCGTCGCTCAACAATTGCGAGTACCTCTGCCTTGCCCTTGTTCCCTGGACAGATCTGAGGTCACACTGCTGGAATAATCCCCTTAGCTTATCTTTCTGGCTATATCGTGCCCTGTTTGAAAATTCCTCCCACTTACTTCTCCTTACAATCAGATCACTATAAACGTCTCATTCTTGCTTCAAATGCCCGTCAGAGTTTTAGGCTTGCTTATCCCTCTGACTTGGTCTGCTGTCTTCGTTGCCTTGCCGTCTCCGCTCCCATAGCGTGCTAGTCTTGACACCCTGTTAAGTTCTTTGTCTCTGCTTTCTGTGCTTTTTCCCAATTGCTTTCTTGCAGAGGATTTTTTGCATCTTCTCTTTTCCGCTTCTGACCTCTGAAAAACACACTTACCTCGGTGTCCAGGAGCAGTCTCTTTATAGATGAGTAAAAGATGCTTCAGTAACAGACTGAAACAGTTTCTGAATTTCCCAGTCTACCTTATCTTCCTCTCTGTCTCTGTGATTTAAGATCTGAGAGGTGAGAACTGCCTTTATTGGGGGATATTGCAGATATGAAACATACGATAAGACGGAAACAACACTTTCCCAGTTTGCATGTGCAAATGTAGGTATTGGTACCATAAACCACATGTGGCTTTTTGCAGGTGTTCCCTTTGCCAGGGTTCTGGGCTTCTTGCCAAAGCATTTTCTGTCAACCTCGCTGTTAACCAGTCCCTTGCGTTTTGCTTCAGCTTCTCTCTAAATAGGCTTACCCCTCCAGTTAACAGATATCTTTTTCTCTAGCCCTGCCCATTGCACCTGCCTTTGGAAATGTGCCCTGAGAACCCAGTGATTTCGTCTGTTGTGCGCTGTTGCTGTTTGATTAAATCATTGCTTAGTTTCAGGTGGCTGCATTTGCGTGCTGGAGCACTTGATCCTCCTGTTTACTGCTTTTGTATATCGTGGAAGTGTTTGTAAAGCTTGAGGGGAATATCAGAATGAAAGGTACAATATCAGTGTTTGGGATAACAAATGGTATAGGCCATACACTCTCTTCATTCAATGCTTCTTCTGTTTCCACACCAGTGAGCACGATGGACGTAATGTAGTCACAGCATGTTTCCAGAAATCCTGAGATCAGTAATGTAAAATAGGTCTTTGGAATTTTAATAATGGAGAAAATGTCAGTATGCAAACTTGGTGCAGCCTTGTTCCTCCCTTCCCCCAGTTTTACTCCTTTAGACCAGTCTATCTATTTTCTGACCCTGCAGATACAACGTAAGCTGGGGACAGGAAACCCTGCAGAACCTGGCATCGATTCCCCTGCTGTTCCAATAGGATTCACCACCCTACAAAGTAAATGAATATAGGTGTGCTTTTAGACTAGACCTTCAGGATCAGCTCCCATCTCCCTGGATATATCTGGGAAGCTTGGGGACCTTCAACACTGAAATGACTTTTGACATCTCCTAAGAGGCCCATGGCACCCAGAGATCACCGAGTTCTTTCCAGACTGCTGTTTTTCCCCAGCCACGTTCTGGGACGAGTTGTGTGTCACTGGCAATGCTTCAGTCAAAACAGTTTGAAGGCTGTTTTGTGCTACCAGGTGAACAGCAAAGTGTTGAAGAGAGCATGATTCTGACCCACCCTCCTTGTAGAAATGACATTATTTAGCTCATTAAATGATGGTGGTATTTTTTCCATGACATATATTTGTACACTGTGAAGTATATGTCTGGGATTTCAGGGATCAGCTGCCAGATCAGGTATCACAGATCACAGTTACAGGCTAATGCTGCAAATGGGAAATTATACAGAGGAGAGAGATAGCTAATTCTTCCATGTGGGTGTAAGTAAGTCCATCTTGGCAGCTGACAATTCAGTGACTTTCTTGAGCATTAAACTTAGACAACACTTTTTTTTTCGGTAGTCTCTTCATGTGGCTTGATATGGAGAGCAGTTTGAGAAATTCTTCTTGGGACAGAGGTGGGATCAGCGGCTCTCACTGTGGTTGCTGCAGTGGCGTGGTTCGCTCCACAGTAGAGAACTGCCTGTGTAGCTCAGGCTAGCAGCTGATAACCAGTTACCAGCCTCCCTAAGTGAAATTAAATGAGCAGTTACTCAGAGCTGTACTGAACCTATGGAATGAGAAATATTTTCAGTAACAAGTCATGATCAGTTTGGGCTCAGTACCAAGAAAATCCTTACTCATTTGCCTATCAAGGGTGGGTTTTTTTTCCAACAGTTGGTTACCACAAGAAGTGAAAATTTTTCTCCCTCATTTTACATCAAAAATATTCTTGGTCAACAACAAAAAATCATAGTTTATGGTTTTTTTGCATACAAATGCTTATATTGGCACAATCAGAGCACCCGTCTTTTGCTATGGAGAGGGAAATATAATATAAGCCAGAGGCCCCCGAGAAGTCTGCATAACTAGTGACTGAAAGATTATTTATTTGCAGGTAAAGGTGCTGGAGTGATCTGTGTGTGAATTTCTGTCTCCTAGGCTTTACAAAAATTCTAGTACCGAGGCAAACAAAGCTGCCAGAGAAGTAGGGCCTCCCTTCAGTAGTTATTTAGTCTTACTCTAAGAGTGGACAAAATGGATAATAAAGTTTAAGACATAACTTCCAATCCCATGAGCCTATTTTCCTCTCCTTTTTCCTGTGTTGTAGATCATGGTAATTCTTTGTCTTTAGCTCCAGCACAAAGTTAAAAAACTTTATTTTGCTTTTTGAACATTTTGTGGCTTTGTTGCTCTCCTGCCTATTTGAAGATAGTGATGATGAATATGAAAAGCCATTTTCCTTACCCCAGGTACATATGCTTGCTATACAAAACCATAAATGTCGCACTAAGTGCTGTTCTTTTTCTGCCTTGGATCTCATGTGTTACTTTACATGGAACCTGTTTAGCTTTCTTTGTAACTATGGTTACACACAGAGAAGTAATATAATGACTAAGCAGTCTATCTGTTTTAGTTACAGAGCTAGAAGTTGGCCAATTTACCTAACTTTTTGTTTCTCAGCATAGACTCCCCACTGCCTATGCCTTATATACAGCCTAACCTCCTTTCTAGGATGGCATCCTTGATGCAAGTGATGGAGAGAAGGGTTAGGAGATAGCAGCGATCGGGAGATTTTCTTTAACTGATCACGTAAGCAAATAGATTTTTGTCCATTGATCACGTATGCAAATAGCTAGTCTTCAAATGACCTGTGCAACGGTGTTTAACCCCAGAACAGTTATGGATTCCTGAAAAATTGTTCCTACTGAGACTCCCCAGCCAACTTAGGTTTTGTATTCCTCATAGGTAACACATGCTGCAGGTTTATGTTGTTTCTGTGGGGTTTTGTGTGTATTGACAGAACTCAGGCTTCCCTGAGTGCACGTGCCTAAATGAAAAGTGAATGTAGATAAGTGAAGTTGAAAGCCAGTAAAACAGGATACTGTCAGGTGAGGGCAAATGCAAAAGCAGCTGTGTCTGCCCTCCTCAGCAGACTTCCTCAGAAATAAAGCAGGGTAAAGGATTCTACAGAATGAAGCATTCTCCATGCTCCAAACCTCTGGGTCAGAAATCCCCAAAATAAGTTAAGGACAAATCGCACTCTGACAGAAGGGTTTCTGGAGTTACAGAAAATGGGAAAGCATGATGTTGAAAGCAAAACAACAAATAAATACTATGTTTTGTATACCCTTTCGTTGCCTTGCCAAAAAGAAAATATATCCCCCCAAAAGTCAGCTGAGTTTTATCAGCTTTGCAAAATGATGAAAGACCGCCTTGTTTTAATTATTGCTTAAGTCACTCCTGTTTATGCCAGTATTTCAAGGATTATGTTTTGATTGTTCTGAAGAGGTAAAAACACTTTCTTGCTGATGAATAAACACTGCCACTTTTAAATATTTGTATGCAAAATGTCTTTAAAGCCATTATGAAATGCTTTCCAAAAGCACTAAGAAGCTGTTTCCCAAAAAGACAGTTTTTCTCTACATTTTCTTTCATGCTAAACAGTCCAAATAAAAAGCCTTTCAGAGTTAACTAGTTTAAGCAATACCAGTGTTTTAGTGTAATGAATAACTTTTTATAGAGGACAATTGCACACAGTTCAATATGCTAGTATTTCTATTTCTGTGCCCCACCAATGCCGGGATTCTAGGGTAGAATTTCTTTCTTTGAGAAAGCTCAAGCGATCAAAACCCTGATTAACCTCTGATATTCACGTGGTGCTCTTGATCTTGAGGACCGAAGCAGTAACAAAGAGTTAATGGCAGCCATATGCTCAGGGTATTGTGGGTACTGCTGACCCAAATGTGAACTCCGCAAGCGAGTGCTGCTAACTGCTGTTTGTTTCAGGTTTGGCGTGGAGATTACTGATGAAGAGTTTGAGCTGCTACTTGACAGAATCCCCCTTGATGAAGATGGAAATGTCAGATACCCCCAGTTCATGGCCAGGTTTGATTCCTGGGATGCAGCATGTGCATTTTATTTCTCATTTGTGAGCAGAATTATCTTTAATCTGAAAGTCTCACATAACATTTCCAGACAGTTTCTCATTTCTTAAGTGTGATCCTTTATGACGTATTTCTTGCAGGGAGTATGCTGATTACATTTTAAATTAGCTGATGTTATGGGTGCACACTGTTTATAATTTAGTTGCTCTTGACATGCTAATTACGTATGTTAGAAGAAAGACTTCAAAGGTATGTAACATACCTTCATGCTTTCTGTAGGCTGGGAAATATGACAGACTTCTAAATAAAAGCTAGTGATTTTCAAAAAATGGTAATAAAAGTACGTAGTTGCTCTCTAAGAACTTGAAGCATATACAGGCCCTATATGTAGTCTGAAGTACTTCTGAAATGGTGATATTGGTTAACAGAAGCTCTACTCAGCCTCCAAGGCCTAGCTGTGAATGAAGAGTTTGATTAAAATAAAGAAACATTGGGCTAGATGGAGATATTTCATTATTTTCTGAAAATTAGGACTCGATCACCAAAACTGCCATGCCAGTAGCAGGGCGGAAGCCAGTGACATTGCTGAGGTGAGTGGAAGTCTTGTGGAATCTGGGACTCGAGAAAGCCATTCCACCCGTGAAATCTGGAGAAGTGATTTCTAGCATTTTCACACACGCTTGCATGTACACATAAGTTAGACTGCTCAGACAGGAATGCAAGCATTTTTGAGTTATTTTGCTGGTAAGGCTTTAGTTTGCACACACACACATGAAGTCTGAGTTCACTGTACTGAAACCACGTGAGGTACCTTCCTGCACTTCAGGCAACAAACCAAGTACTGCAAACCTGATGCGACCGCTCTTCCTTCCTGTTCCACTAATTGCTCTTCCACTCTTTCTTTTCCTCAGTCCTTGTCTTCCTGCTTCGGGAAGCTTTGGGGCTGAATTCAGCTGTGCACATGTTTGCGCACAGGGCTGTCGGATCTGACACAGGGTTCATGAGATGCATGTGACCTGCAAAGGTGTCCCCTAGGCAGTCTCCAAGAGTGTCTCAAATGACCCTTGAATGCATTTGGCTGGGCTCCTGCTCCTCACACACTCTTACTGCCAAGGCCTTCTCTCCAGGTCTTTCTTTTAAAGCCCTCTGACTGGGTTGCAGCTGTCCTGGATTTGGCCGTGCATGAATTTCTGTGAAGTCTCTCAGCTCCAGGACTATTCCCTGGTTGTCCTGTAGTAAGGGTGTGAAGAGGAGACAGAGGATAAACACCGTCTAGCAAAGCTGACCAACCTTTGAGAAACCAAAACCATCAAAATGACAGTATCCAGAGATGCACAACACTGGACCCTTACCTCCTGCCTCTTGCTGTGTCCTCAGCTGCAGTAACCCTCCTCCATGCTTCCTGCCTTTCTTTCTCACACACACATTGCTTCAGCTGCCATGTCCACGTAAATTCTGAGATTAAGAGAAGCTGACATCTCTAAAAGAGGCAATATGCCGCTATCCTTGTGAGTGTGCCTGCCTACACATGGAGAGAGGGCTCCTTCTCAACGGACCTTTGACATCTAGTTTTCCAGGGAAGAAGTGAAGAAACCACCATTAGGGTAAGTTAAGGCCATGTCTAGATCACGCAGTTTGCACGAGTTTCAGCATGCCCTGGAGTCACAGCTCCAGCTTCTCCGTATCAAGAATGAGTCTGGAATATGTTGTGGTTCCTTTCTGGTCTTCCCACTGACAGCATGGTGTGCGGGAAGGAGATGCGTTGGTAGACCTGTGTCCCTTGAATGGAGGTATGCTGTAACCGCAGTACGCAGCCGGGCCAGGAGTCTGCAGCTGCTCCTGAGTGTCTCAGTTTAGGTGTAGTTTCAGAGTATTTCTTGCTTCCATGGACCTTTCTTGCTCATTTTCTCTTAGGGCAGGAAAAAGCTTGCTGCTTCATTCTTTTCATACCTGTTCATCTTTAAAGAACTTCTATGAAACAGGAAGTTAAAAGAAGCTTTTAGGAAAATCTAAGATATCTCATTAAAATGGCAATGAAGATGTTTCATTTACTGAAATAACATTTTAATTGAGAATTTGATTTAGTACAAATTAAATGTATTCTTTAACCTCAAATAAAGTGTTACTTTGGTTAGAAAAGAGCATTCTGGAAGATGTAAGTCAGTCAGACTGAAAAATGACTGTGCATTGGCTTGTGATGACTTCCCCTTTCACGTAGTCATCTGTCTCCCTCATGCCTCCCTGGTTATTCACCAGGTAGGCCTGAGGCAAACCATAAAGGTACAGGGTGAGCCCCAGGAGATTCAGCATCTAAACAGCATGTTTGTTCCCAGTCTCATATTAATGAGAGAAGAACTTAAAGGATTGCATTGACTGGAAGCAGAAGATAGTTTTTGAGCCTGAGGGAATATAATCAGTAAGGATAATGTGGAAACTTTTGTTCACAATCATAGATAAACCATACAGAGGTTTAGTGTAGCAAGAACAGTAAGATCTAACTTCTTTTTCTATAATGGCATTTCATAGTAGCAAGGATGGTAAGTGGATTAATAAAAGTTATGAAGAATCTGCTGTAGGTATATTAGACATAAGTGAGACAAGGTTTCTACAGAATGGTTGTATTTTGTGTATTACCTTAGCAACATTAGAGAAGGCTTATGTGCTCAAAGCTGGCCTGTTACCTCCAACAGTATCGCTGACCTAATGAAAGATATCCATAGACCATGTCAGTGTTACCCTAATGCTGTAATATGCGTGCATCTGATATTAGTCATGCACACTTTAGACTTTAATTAGCCGTGCTATGGTGGCATTTACTGCTCATACACTCCACGAGGAGGAAGCTACCCCAGAGAGCAGATACGTCAGTGGCTTGGCTCCTACTGCCCAACCTGAAAACCGCTGACTGTAGCAGTAGCAGGCTGTTTGCATGCATGAAGTAGAAAGATGTCATGGCAGAATCAAAGCACTGGTTGCCTGCTGCTGACCTCTTTCCCCTCACAGTATATTCACAGAGGGAAGGGTTTAGACTGGTTCAGTTTTCTTGATTTATGTTTAATAATAGAACTTTTTATTTCTTGCCTCTTACAGTGGTGCTTTGTCGTCACGGTTGCTTTGTCAGTGGCACAGCTGGAACTGACTGCTTCAGTACTTGAAGGAAGATTATGCTGTGTTCATTCCTCGTGCAGTACATGCAGAAATAAATTATATACGCCAGTTATGTTGGGTTTGAGAAGTGCTCAGCATTGACCCTGATGGCAGTGAAAACTGGTTAAACCCCCTCCTAAACTTTATCTCTTCGGATTCAACACCCCCATAAGAAATACTTTTGAAAATCTTAAGTAATTTGCCTTGACAAATGTGTTTATTCCGATACTATAAAAAGGGGAAGTTAGAGTGCTAAAATATTGTGTGGGCTATTCCCAGCTGATAGCTTCATTAGGGAATGCTGACACCAAGTCACTTGGGTGAAAAGCAGAGCACCATGTAACTCTGCAGAATAGTTATTTTGCCTTGCAGATGAGTGTTTTAAAGGCTGCATGGTTTTGATGATGCCGGTTGAGAAGCTGTAGTGTCACCTGTAGACCCCAGTGAGCTAGGCATGGTTCAAACATACAAAGGTGCAACAGTCGTACTGCAGAGCACACACGTTAGCTAAGCCCTGTGTAGTTTGCTGTATGATTCGTACACTGGTAGCTACAAGCTGTACTAGACTTCAGACATGGTTTGTGACAACAGGCAGGAATGATTAAGATAGAAAGGATCAATGTCAGCTTTCAGTGCTGCATCTGAGAAGGAGTTAAGGCGAGAGGCCAGCTACAGGTTAACACTTAGCCCCATCCTCCCAAAACCTATGTGCCCTTGAATCTCCCACCCTCTAAAAATAACCTGTTTTTTCCTGTTTTCTGCCCAAATCCAAACCACATGTAGGAGGTGAGTGTGAGTAGGTGAGGTCTTCCGATTGCCAGTCATCCTCTCACACACAGATTTCTCATTCCTGACCGGCTGTCAGCCACAGTCCCCTGCTGCAATACCCAGTGGGTTGCTTTTCCCTCCTGCACTCTCTGCTGGGCCTGTAGGTCAGCCAGCTTCAATACAGCTTCATTTTTTTTCTTAACTTTCTAGCTTTAGGGCTTCTTTTTTTCCCTAATTGGCTGCTTACAGGCTTGGAAAATAAATGCCGTAGTCACAATGTTAAACTAGAGACAAAAGCTGGAGAAGGAAAAGGAATATTTAAAGAATGATTTTTTTCAGATATGATTTAAATCCTGTGAAGCTTCGATATGGCAGAAAAAGTCTGGCAGAAAGACAGACAGCAAGGAAGCTCTCCTACTCACAGGAGACAGAGAGAGGTTAGCTAGAAGGAGTAGGAGAGAAAACTGAAAGGTGATGTGGAGAACAGAGAGGTAGACAGGAAGACTAGGTCAGTGAGGCAGGTCAGAGCAATGCTGTGTTACCATCCAAGAAGAGTTTTTATTAGAATCTGAAAGCTGAGACATGTGAGGATGAACCCGTGATGGCTGCAGGCCTTTATTGCTACCAGTTTGAACAGCAGCTCACTCATCAGTTGGTAGCTCACACATGCCATATCCAGGTCCATCCCTCAACAGCACACAGCTTTTCTGCAATGCAAGAGGTGCAGCCAACCAGGTGCTGCTCATCTGGCCTGTATTTGTCTGCAGGTGGAGATATGTCCCTTAGGGGTGGTTTTAAATACACCACACGGGGTCTGATGGCCAATTTCCTACACGGTGCAAAAAGCCATGCACATCCTGGTGGGCATCAGACCTTGCAGCCTCGCTGCTCTTCAGTGAAGTAACTGTACTACTGAGCTGTAGAGTGAAGAGCAGCAGCGGAGACCTGAGATACTCTCTCAGTGACGTACTGCAGGACAGGAGACCATAAAGATTCACTACTGTATGCCAATGTCTTTCTGATTTTTCTTGTTGTGTTCTTTATTGTGTCTGGCTGACTTGTCACGTCCATCTTTTCATTTCCTTTGTCAGCTTTACTGCTGCCTATTTTTGCCTTCTTTTATTGTCCCCTCCTCTTCTAAGCCTATGTTCTTTCCTATCCTTAAGCAGTCTCTTCCCCTCTTTCTCATTTTCCTGTCTGCGAGCTCTCTTCTAGCAGACAGCACGTGCTCCCCCTTTTCCCACTCCGCTCTTCTTTCTCCCTCATCAGATGTTAGCTTGTATTGTGGTGTCTCTCATGACCTCAGGGATCCCATGCCTCTTTGAGATCTGCCCTGGATCCCTCTCTGATATCCAAGCCAACTTTCCACTCTTTTCTCTGTTTCTCTCTGGTTTTCTTCTCTTGCTGGCTTTCACTCTGATGTAAGTGCATTTCCCTCCTCCCTTAATACAGGCTGCTGTTCTGCCCTGCAGTGGACTCTGACATTCCTCTGTCTCCATTTGCAAGTAATACCGGTAGAGGCGAGTTGGGTGTCAAATCCTCCCTTTGCCTTCCCTGCTGACTCTCCCCCGAGCATAGAGAAAGGAAGGGCTCATTGTGCCTTTGGCTGTGCATTTCCCCACGTGCCTCAGTTTCCTCAAGCAGACTCAGTGCCAGCGTTATTTCAGTAGAGGACATAACTTGCTTCACTAGAGTGAAGTACAGACCAATGACCAGCAATAAGCAGTACCAGACCATGTTTTCATAGGTCCCCTTTGTAAAGAGGACAGTGAGTGTGAGGAATGTGATGGAATACACAGGTAATGTTGCAAAGATGGAGATAAACTGCAGCTAAATCAAGAGGATGTCTGTGGGCTTTGGCTCTGTTCCTGACATCATACATATGCAGAAGGCATATAGGCCATCTTCATCCTAAAGAATTTGCAGACAAGTCAAATACAGGTAAAGTTTAGGCACCTGCTTTTGCTTTCAAGCATCAGTTTGTTGAGTGTGTTGGAGATATATATGAAAAAATTTGTAAATTAACAGTGAAAGGCCTATCTGGCAATATATACCCATGCAGACATGTGGGAGGGAAATGGATCTGTAACCACACTTGGTCAAACCGCACCTTTTTGAAATAAAATGTTCTAGTTGCTTGAAGAAATTAAGGAAATTTGTGATTTTCCTGAACTACTGACG
>Ga0181612_108779_pt1:22500-24763 | contig 24763 bp, 15 predicted proteins | sample HoacroProtozoa21_FD_119630 | JGI IMG/M metagenome (GOLD analysis project Ga0181612, IMG submission 119630) | Hoatzin crop microbial communities from Cojedes, Venezuel. Combined Assembly of Gp0051906, Gp0051904, Gp0051908
CCTTTGCGGATGAGACCTTCTCTCATCTGCTGTGAAGTGATTTTAAATATCTATTCCTTCAATGCAAGGTTTTCAACTGGTTGACTGAGGCCAGCTGATGAATGATCCTGTAGGATATTCCACATTCGATCAGTAATTTTCAAACTCAGTGCTAGCTGTTCTGGAAAAAAACCAAACCCTGTCTTTACCAAGCAAGACTCTTTTCTAGGAATATGAGGTTAATGCAGGCGTGGTTAATGACCTCACTGAGCCAAGGTGGGCTGATGTGCAATGCAGTTTTGTGAAGCTGGTAGCTTATCAAGTGTGTGTTTCATTTGGGAAGTTCTCTGGCCTACCAGCCTTACCTGCAAGAGCAAAAGATTGTTTCCACAGGTAGCAGTGACTTGCAAGTCTGTGCGTAAAGGGAAGTTGATCTGTAAGTGGTGTCAGATGCCTTTTGTAATCAGTTGCCGTTGTGGCAGGTTTTATTTTCGTGCAGTAATTCCTTTGTGTGAAGCACATCAGCTGCATTAAGTGTCTTACCCAGTAATGACTTGTGCAACCAAACAGCTCTGCAAAAGACGTGGTCTTCAGCTGATGCAGACAATGTCCTGGGCAAGCCAATAGGTTTCAAGAAGCAAGAAGTGTCCCAAACCCAGCCCGACCCCAGGCATGATCCGCCAATGCAATATTTATTTAGCGGCCTCTGGGGATTTTCAAGGCACATAACGAATTTACCTTCTGCTAGATAAACTGTGTGAAGAGAAAGAGACTTTGGCAACATTTTCAGTTGCTTAAAACAACCCGCAGGTGCGAAGGTCGTGTTCATCACTGGTGCGGTACTTGCAAGTTGTATGCTCTTCAGTGGGATGTTTGTAGCCGTGGTATTAATGCCTTGGGTCTAATTCCGCCAGTTTTGATGTTGTTATGGACCATTTATGAACAAAGGCATTATGCAACGTAAGAAAGGATGGCAATATCTGAAGGCACCATGGGAGCATTTTTGCTTCAAAGGAGTATGTTGGTGGGGTGGCGTCAGGAAACAGCAACGGCCCAGCCGTGGGTTTCTTTTTTACAGGAAATTCTCCTTGCTCAGTCAGAACGCGTGAGAAGACTTATAGTTTAAACACTTTGCCATTTGAAGTCTCTCTTCACAGTTTGCAGAGAAACTAAAATAAACCCCTATCACCACATCACATAGCTCATGGAACACTGCAAAACCTAGACAGAAAAAAATTACTTAATGCTGGATTATGGGAAAAATACTTTGCAGACCAAAAGGAGAAAAAAATCCAGAACACGAGGATCCGCAAGAAATCCAACTGCAGTTTTAGGGCTTCTCTCCTGGGCTGTTCCTTGCCTCTCCCTTCACCTCTGGCAGCACTTTAAAAGCTGACATTGGCTTCTTTGTGATTCCCGGGTTGTCACCACTTTGGTGGGATGATCACGAAGCTGAGGCTAAAGCTGTGCAATATAGCAACTTTTGCAAACTTTATTGGTAAGATTGGAGGGGAGCCCCCTTCAGTGAGGTGCAGCCCATCTTACAGCCAGGATCCATCACCAAACCCGGTGTGTTTGTACAGACAGATCCTCATTCAGTGACCCTCTGTGCAAAAGGGAGAGGTCAGGGCCGGTGCCTTATGAGAGGACCACGCGCATTGCAGTCTGTTGGCCTGTAGCATAGCCAAAACCCGAAGTGTTCCATCCTAAAATGCCCACTGCCTTTTTAGGAATATTGATCACCTTAAAACAAAGACATTTCTAAGGAATAAGCATTCCTTTGAGTTTTCAAGGTGCAAATCTCTTCAAGATTTGGCAGCCTTTGGTGTTTTCAGTAAATATTTGTCAAAATGTTCAGTCTGAAGATTTTTTTTTTCTTTTGCCTTCATCTTTCTGTGTCTTAAAATAAACAGTAGGTTCTCAGATGGCTTTACAACCATGTTTATTATAGACCATTTCAGACATAAAGAGTGCGAGTCCAGAGGAGGCCACAAAAATGGTCCGAGGGCTGGAAGCCCTCTCCTGTGAGGACAGGCTGAGAGAGTTGGGGCTGTTCAGCCTGGAGAAGAGAAGGCTGCGGGGAGACCTGATTGCAGCCTTCCAGTACTTAAAGGGGGCCTACAAGAAAGATGGGGACAAATTTTTCAGCGGGGCCTGTTGCAATAGGACAAGGGTAATGGGTTTAAACTAAAAGAGGGCAGATTTAGATTGGATATAAGGAAGAAATTTTTTTACAGTGAGGGTGGTGAAACCCTGGCCCAGGTTGCCCAGAGAGATGGTCGAT
>Ga0181612_168401_pt1 | contig 24762 bp, 14 predicted proteins | sample HoacroProtozoa21_FD_119630 | JGI IMG/M metagenome (GOLD analysis project Ga0181612, IMG submission 119630) | Hoatzin crop microbial communities from Cojedes, Venezuel. Combined Assembly of Gp0051906, Gp0051904, Gp0051908
AGGTTTAGGCTGGATATAAGGAAGAAATTCTTTACAATGAGGGTGGTGAAACACTGGAACGGGTTGCCCAGAGAGGTAGTGGAGGTCCCATCCCTGGAATCATTCAAGACCAGGTTGGACAGGGCTCTGAGCAACCTGATCTAGTTAGTGGTGTCCCTGCTCGCTGTGGGGGGGTTGGACTAGATGACCTCTAGGGTCCCTTCCAACCCAAACTTTCCATGATGATTCTATGATTCTTGCGTATGGGCTAACTTCAAAACTTCAGTACAATTCCTGTAAGCGATCTTTTCCAGCACTTTTCCTTTTGCTGCCCAGATGCCCCCCTGAGTAACTAGCCTCAGACAGGACCTCTGTGACAGGTGGGGCTTTGACAGTTCTTTGTGTCGGGAGACCTCAAAGGTGAGCTGTGGGGTCTGCAGGCTTTGCATAGCTTGCAGAAGAGGTCAGGGAGGATCCTGCAGATTTTTTTGGGTGAATAGGCCTGAAAGGAGAGGAAAGATGGAGAAGAGCAAAAGACCTCAGTAAGCTATTTCTCTGCTTGTATTTCCAAGGATTGATCAGGCATAAATAACTTAAAATAGGGTATGCACTGCAAGGAAGTGAATTATTCACTGCAAAGCATGACTGTGACTATCTGATGAAAAGCGAAAGAAAAAAAAGGACAGGCAGAAATCCCTACCAGTGGCTCAAACTGTTCTTCTGTATATAAAAATGCGTCTGCAGAAAAATTGATCCATTGCGAGTTACGAAAATGTGTTTCAGTAGTTAAAAAGTTACTGTATCAAATTATCTTTTAACTCATATATGAATGAGTGTTTTTTCACTGGTAGTCCTACCAGTGCATCCTGATTTGAGAGACTCAGTTTAGGTTATTTGCTTCTGCTAGGTCACTGTGAGTTGTATAAATTATGCAGGTTATATGAGGCCCTCAGCCATATCCGTAAGAACAAACTGATGGAGTGAAATGACGTGGAATAAGAAGATGCACTACTTACAATGTCACTTAACACTAGAGAAACACACCTCAGTAATCACATATGTGCTTTCAGGTATATTCTAAATAAAAAGAGTTGCTGACCTATAAGGTAAGGCAAGGAGGTATATCCATGCAGTAAATATACAGTACCTCTTGACAGTGTCTGAGGCGCTCGTTTTTCCTTTTTGATTGCCATCGCAAGGTTGGAAGAGACTGCAATTAGTAGGAGAGACAAGGCCAATGTTGAATGGAGCATTATTTCTTGAAGAAGTCCCCTTTCAATGCAGCAAGGAAACTGGAAAACAAAGCAGCAGCTTTAGTCTAGTGGATTCATCACCTGGCACAGTGTAAGTCATTGTGTTAGTGGTATACTAACAATCTATACTACAGAGACTGTTACGGTTAGTTCTAGAAATGCCTTTCTTTGTGAGAAAAGTGCAAAATGCAGATGCTGGATTTTATCATGCAGCACTGCTTGGAGCTAACAAAATTAGGCTGCAGGAGACAGTTCTCACGATCGTGATCAGGGGACAAAGTTCATTTTAGTTCATTTCTGGTCACCTAGAATTTTTTTCTGATGAATTAGTACAACATTGTAATACTGGATCATGAAAATTTCACCACTGCTAATGAACTGGTGGTTGTTCGTTCTGTTAGTTTTTTAATATCAGTGAAGCATAACAGCCTGGGATCTTTTTCATGGCAGTAGGATTTTTGGTCAAAACATTTCTTATGATATCCTCGTTAAAAAAATAGGAGAATTGACAAGTATTTGCCTCCAGGTATAATATATTTTAAACTGGCAAATCCCTCTAGAATGTTGAAATTTCCATCATTGTTTTAGCCTGCATTCTGTGAACCAGGATGTTAAAGACAGGCAGACAAACATCAAAGAAATTTCCATCTGTTTCTCACAATAAAAACTCAAAAAAATTTCCCCATTCTTCATGGCATTTTTAAACTGATTTTCAGCTCTATTCTTGCTTAATAAGACAATCCATCTGTGCTCCTGGCTATTTCAGTATTCTGAACATGTTTGCATCTCTTCCTGACAAAGATCATCACAAGAAATTCAGTAACTTCTGGTCTTGATAAAAGTCAGAGAAAAAAAGTGATGCTTGCGGAAAGGCATTAAAAAGCCACATGTTTAAAATTCATAATAAGTCTTCTTTATGCCCGGTACAATCATCTTTAGGCATTAAAGCTTGGATATTCAGATGGATATCTGAAGATGTGAACTAAGTTAAAAAATAACATGCATGTTGCCCACGGTACCACCCAATCTGCTTATCAGTTCTGGCTGGAGATTCCAGTTATCAGAGGCCGAGCTTTAGGAGTTACCAGGCTGACCTGTTGAGAAAGTCCTTTGACTTAAATACAAAAAAAAAAAAAATATCCCCCAAAGGACTTGTGCGATAAAGACAATTTCAAACTCGAATTTAAAAGTGATATTCAATATGGAATTACAGCCCTGAGCACTGACAAAAGAAGATGCTTCATGCTTAGGACAGAGCGGCATGAAAAGTGCAGCAGTTTTTATCCTAACTGTAACGAATTCCTCAACATTACTAACATTACTGTTAACAGTTCAATTTCTGGTGAAGAAAATCAAATACCTCTTCCAGGAGCTGGCAATCTCAATACAAGAAAACTATTCTATTCAAGTCACTGGAGAGAAATTTGCACATTAGAATGTGCAAAATTTTAGAAAAATCAAAGTATCATATTGTAGTAAGAATTCTATATTTCTGAAGGTTGTTAAAAGAATTAATATATCCATTACAATATTTTTCTCCTCGGTCTTGTCCACAACAGTTCACTTTTCCCCCACATGGCATCACAACTCTAGAGCTGTTCTTTGTTTCACGTACTTTCTTCCTTAGGTTGGATCATGTTAGCTATTGCTGACTGAGTTTTAGAAGGGAGTCTTCTTTGGAGCTTATTAATTGTACACGTTTATTTGATGATTGGAGATTATGGATGCTTAATAAGAAAAGGTGAAGTTTCACAGTGTTTGATAAGGAGAGACTATAATTTTTAATCAAGTCTGGAGGATGTGGATTTTTTGGTAATAAAAATTCCACTTAAATTTTCCCCATGTTTGTGGAGACCACTAGCTTCAGTCAGCAAAAGCAGATCATTACACCCTACTGCTGTACTCTTGAGTAATGAGTATTTGTAGCAACTCTATGTGAAAGTTAATACTATCTTTAGTATCAGTTTATCTATCAGATGTTAACAATAAAATCTAGCATTTATATTAACCTGTTAAAGTGCTATTTAAACATAAATAGTTACGGCTTTGAAATCACATCAGATAATGTCTCCATAAAGCAGGTATGGAATGCATGAATCAGTTCTTACTTTCATGATGTATTCATGAAAAAATCAAAGTGTAGATGTCTTCAAGTCAGAGGATTAATTATCCAAATCTTAAATAATTGATTACCACTCTATTGAAAACCAATAGAGTTTTGGAAGCATAATTTATGGAGCTGTAACTGGAAACAGTTTAAATTCAATATTTTGAATTTTTGATGTTATATCGTCTAATGTTAGTTAGTTGATGAAAAGAAAAAATGATGGCCAACACTATATAAATTACCTTCATCTCTCTGTCAGAACAAATGTTTTGCTAGCTAATCTCTAAGCATCCATCATTTGTCTTTTTCATATAACTAGGCTTGCGATGCATTTGTCAACCAAACCTCATTGCAGTATTAAAGGAAAGTTAAAAATGAGAAATATTTGCTCACCAGCAGTGATCCGTTCTCCTGATGGAAGGTCCTGGAACTGGTTACTTAAAAATCGGTGTGGTTTACGCACAGAACACCTATGCTTCCCAGGACTCTGTGTAGCAACAACAGCACATTCACCTGCGAAAAGCTGAGAGGAACCTTTTAGCTGAAAACCAAATTCGTGTGTTTCCACCCTCCCCCTTCCTGTTCTGCCACCCCTCCAACGTTTGCTCTTGTGAGTTCCCATGCTTGTACACTAAATCCTTGGATTTCTCTTCATCTTGGCTTATATCAAGTGTCTTGTATGAGGACTGGAAATAAATAGGGGTTTATGTGTGTCTGCTACTTCCCCCCTCAAACAGTCTGAGCCTGGCTGATGTCCAGTGAAAAACAAAACCACCAATGAAGGCTGGAACTGTAGGTGCTTTTGTTCCCAGTCAATGGCTGGGTTCACCAGTGCTTGAAGATAGGTATGAACCTAATAGGAAGACACAAGGCTTACTTTGTGTGGAAGAATGGTATTAGCAAATAAAAGGAATTTGTTTTTTTTTTTTTTGAAAGAGAGAAATAAAATTCTTTATTTAAAGAATATGGTTTAAAGTATCTGATTATTGCTTCTCGGAATTGTAGTTTAAGAATGGTCTGATTCTTTGGACATGATGCTTGACATAATTTTGACCTAACTTGACTAATATAGGAAAAGTCCTTTATTCATCGCCTTTGCACAAAGAAGGAGTAAGCTGGATCACCTTTTCCCTCCTCCTTGGATGGCTTTTGCAAGGGAGTCAGAAGCAATCCTCTTTTGGTTCTTCCTCTCCCATGTATTTGTTTATATGAACTGTATGGTTACACTTTTTTCCTCCTCCTTTTCATGTAAAGTCTGAATTCTTATTTGTCTTTGATTCTTTGATCTACTGGTGTTTGTTCTCATAGACATGTATATGATCAATGACATATGGTTCTTGTATTGTTATCAGATATTTTTGTACCAAAAAGTGCAAAAATATGACTTTCTATAATTTTAGTGCTGAGTTATCTTCAACATTTGTGATGGGAATTCAAACTTGCATTTCCAGTTAAAAAAGTATAGTAACTGTATTTAAATCCACAATACGCTTATCTCCTGGAATGGCTGAAAAAGCATGGAATGTAATTTGGTTACAAAAGAATTGCAAGCAGATATTTAAATCAAAGTGTTGTATTGCATGTCTTCATTTAAATTTTAAGCAAATAAAAAAGACTATCAGGCATCAGACCAAGGATGATTTAAAGGACCTCCCTCCATCGAAGCTTTAGATTTTTGTATAGAAATTCCAGGCACTGAAGCTTCAATTCTTTTTACCCTTCAACTAATTATAGATCATTAAGTAATTAGAAATACGGAATTTTTCAAAGTGTATTGAAGGGTATTGCTGTTCAACCCTGAGATATTGTGTTCTTCAACCCTGAGATACTGTGTTCTTCACTGCACTGGTTTCTTCTTGTAAGGAGTAAAAGAGTAGACATTCAGTCAAACAGAATGAAGTTAGTGCTGAGCTACCTCTGAGTGCCCTTATTTAACAGGACGACATTCAGCGATTTGTCTTCTGTGCTCTGTATTCAAAGATCAAAATTTCAGCCTTTGTCTATCTTGCCGTGGAGAGCTTGGCAGTCCTGGTCAAATAACCTTGTCAAGGTTTAGTACTGGAAGAAAATGACTGTAATACTTCATAAATGCAAGCTGGATGCCTTCACTATACCTATTCAGTCACTGCTTGTTAGGTGGGACCTTTTCAGCTCGCTGTCCCTGCTTTCTTCTGCATATGTTCAGCATCCAGTCCTGAACCGAGTGTGAAGTAGAGCTCATACTAGCGGAGATGCCTTCCGCCCCAGCTGCACTGCCAGACGTTCAAATCAACGACCTGCGCAGCACTAGTTACCAGCCAAGTATTGAATCTCTGCGCTGAGAACACATTTCTGCACCCATTCTTTGAACTAACGTGCTCTTGCTCATTGAACTCGGCTCGCTTAGTCTCCAAGGTAACATGGGCGGAAGGTGTTTCCATTTTCCTCTTCCACTCTAAACGGTTCATTTTGGAGGTACGAGTATCTAGGGGTTAACTGTGCATACACAGTTGTATCCAGGTCAAAATTAGGAAACATAAGAATCAGCCGAATATAGGACAGAGCAGGCCAGCAACAAATATGTGAAGAGGACAGACTTCTAGAAAGACATTGGAGAATTACCGACACTTGGAATCGCATGCAGTTGCTTTGGTGCAAGTCATGCAGCAGCAGATTTAGCTACATATCAGCCCATTTATGAAATGTGAAACTGACTTTTAAATTTTGCTTTACATAGTGCTACACAAATACCAATTCAGAAAAAAACCCAGGCCCACTGTATTGATCAGTTCCCTAATTTCACCCTTTCTGTGGCCTCCTGAGTGTTTGTTCTGGCATGAGGCAGGGGACATGCTGATGTAAGGAATGGCAGGTAGATCAGGGTGTAACAGGACAACCCCATGTGACATTTGCCCTCACTTATGCATAAGTTTAAATTAAAGTGATCACGGACCAACTACAGAAGAGAAATACAGTCTATTAATATAAAATTTTATGGAGTCAAATCCTAGACAAAATATTTACCTAGGTAAGGTGCACAAAAACTTTAGTGGCAAAACTAATACCCTGGTGACATCTCTGCGGACAGAAAAGTCAGTCTTCAAACTGCAGTAGCTTGCCTCAGTGCGCAGCATGAGTCAGTGACAGAGGATGAGCCTCACCAGTGGTCTAAACAGTCTTTCCCCACGCCCGGGCTGCAGAGATCCCTAGGACTAGGTAGGTAGTTTAACTTACCACATCTCTTCCAGTAGTTTTTGAACAGCTATGGCTTGACTACATGATACAGTTAAAATGGTGTAATGAGCTAGCCTGCTTCTGCTGAGCTCTAAGCACTGTCCGCTTTGTCGGCCATGAGCATGAGTGCAGGCAACACTGGGCTCAGTTAACATGGCCACCATGTCAGATTTGTTAATCCGTGGGAAATTATTTATTTGACCCCTTAAGGTGAGTAAAAATCTGAATTTGCTAAGTGCACAGTATGGAAATTCATGCTATGAGAACAGAAAACAAAAAAGTCAGCATCTGAGAGAATTTCTAGGGAAAAAGATCCCACAGTGACACATCTTTGTGTGGTTTCTCATGGGTTACGTCTTCTCCTCATGAGGGTAAGTGTGAAATCCCCTGAATTACAGCAGGCTCAGTAGAAGAAACCCCTGTTATAAGTAAAAACAAGTATATTAATTCAAACGAAAATGAAAATTTTAGCTTTTGCTTTTGAGTATTAAAAATCTCCCACTTCAGTACTTGCAGAACTGAAACACTCCTGTCTGTCACCTCCTCTCTGCTGCTCCTGCCTCTTTGGGTACCACTGAGACCGGCCTCTTTCTGTGCTCAGGGGAAGGTATGAAGAGCATGATGATGAGAAGCATGTCTCCACCACAGTAATAAAAAGGAATATTAAGATCCTTCCAAAAGCTGTTTTCTATTTTAGTATCTATGATGTAGACACTTTTCTGGGTCTATCAGTCAAACTATCCTAATTTCGTAAGCATTATAGCTTAAAAAATGGAGCATGCTTGGTGAAATGGGTTGGAAGGAGCCTGCTGGCTATGCTGTCTGCTCCTGCAGGCAAGCTAGTCTTGCTGCAGGAAGCCAGGGAAGGTTTCCAGCTCAATCACGTTAAACCCTGACCACATTTCTTCGTCAGATGGCTTGACCCTTTGTTTTGTAAGCCTGGCAGTATCAGGTCCCTTCTTTATGACAGTAAGACAGAAGGCTCTGGGTTTAAAAAGAGGAGAAAAATGCACTAGCGTCACTGATGGAGGAAAGAAATGGGAAGGAAAGATTCAGATTTCGCTAATAGGTTACTCCTGTAGAAAATACCTCCTTCTTTTTCCTTGTCAGTTGTTTCATGAAGGTCCTATCATCAGGATGGATGTGAATTTTCTGATAGTGCTGTTGCTTGTTTTTGCTTGGACCACGCTGTTCTGAAAGCAGTGAGTGAAACGCCTGCCCAATGGAAGTCAGCTGGCTTTTGCTTAGGTGATGCCAATATTTTCCTCTGGATTTTTAAAGATTACTGTTTGTGCTAGGCATTGACTTTCAGAAGGTGTTTGAGCAACCTGGGAACCTGCTAGTAAACTGAGACATTCCACTCTCACCTTAGGGAGTTAATCCCATCTCTATGGAAGTCTATAGTCAGTGTATCATATGTGTCCAGTCACTCTTTGGTTCATTGGTACCCTGGAGCGGTTCGCTGCTGAAACAGTATGTCCTGAGCAAGTCTTAAAGCTCCTTGAAGCCTGGCCACCCTTTTCACACCCACCTTTGGGCGGGCAGAAGCTGAGGCACGTTAGCTGAACTTCCCACAGCAGCAGCTCGCTCACCCAGCTGGAGCTCAGCTGCGGTCCAGCGTGGTGGAGCATGTCTGCCTTGGGAAAGCAGCAATTAGAAAAAGCTGTCCCTGGTCTTCACCCTACCCAGTGAGCTATGCAGTAGCTAACACCTCTCCTGCCTTGCAGAGGCAAGATACCAGCCAACATCAGGCAAGATATCAGGCTGATAAGATGAATTCTCAAGCTCAGCTACCTTCACAAAAAGCAAACAAGAAACCACCAGGGCAAATACTTGCAGAGGGTAATACTGTTGCTTATTTCTCTGCATCAGTAACTAAGATGGAATGAAAGTTAATTAGTAGTACACACCTACTACATTATCCTTACAATTTTAATTTCACAGGCATACGTGTGGAGAGACTTATCATGAGTTAAGTGATAATGGACAATACTGTAATTTTTGACTCTTTTTTTTTTTAACTTTGGAAATTTGATATCACACAGAGCTCCTAGTTCTGCTTTTAAAAACTGCTGTGATGCATTGATAAGGCTATTAACTGGGGCACTGTGGTAAGTAGATTTTTCTTCTTTGTTTTTGAAACCGCCAGAGAAAACTGTCTTAAGAAAGAATGCGTGTAACTCAAGTACACGGTGGAGTAAGCAGAGATTGTCAGTAGCGTCATTTTTCAAAGCCTTAAGAAAAGAAAATCTGAACAACACCGGAAGGCCTTTGTTTGTAGACATTACAAAAGAAAAGTCCCTTGACAGTCAGAATGTTTAGTTTTCTCTGGTACAACATAGATGTAAATATAAGTAGATTTATTTCACCCTGGCATCCTGAAAGCTTTGCTTGCCCTGTAATAATACTTCTGTTAAAAGTCTGATTACTTCTGACTCATTATGTCATAACACTGAGGTGAATTGTTTTAGTTCAGATAAAAGCTAGTGATTACAATGAGTTTTAAAGGCTTTACCTCAGTAGCCTGCTTTAGTACAGGTAGACACACCAGCAGCTGTCGGTGACAGTGGGAACGTGCCTGTGGCTCCCAAAGAGCTGCTGTGAGAGACAGCCAGCAGGGATTTTTGGACAGTGCCAGAAGTGTCTGCTGGTGAAGCTTAGTCTGCTGGTGCCACTTGCTCAACAGGAGTGCTGCCATGTATTTTAGCTGTTGAAATAAAACTTAAAAAAAAAAAAAAAAAGAGAAAAAGGAAGGGAAGGGAAGGGATACCAATCCACAGAGCAGCAGACCTGAGGACAGGGAAACCCAGATTCACAAGAGAATGTAGGCAATGGACTTAACTGTCTTTGCTTCAGTATTGGAGCTCCTCAGGCAGCCAAGGCTTTGCCCCCCGCAGTGGTACTGGCAGGGATGAGAAGCTTTGTGCAGATTTTTAAGTGAGCTCAGAAAGGGTCCCACAGCACTTGTGCCTGTGCCCAGGTCTAGCAAAGGGTTTCATCAGGCAGACGGGCTCTCATAACAGTTGTGCTTCTCAGCCTGATCCCCAGGTACGTGCATGCTGGTATGACACTGGAGGATATACTTTCTGCCTGCATGTGTGGGTTTCCTTGAGCAGACTACTTTTAAATGCCAATTCCTTCTGTTCATTTAATCCTATGTTACTGATACTATCTTTAGGAAGCTTTCTGTACCTGTATAATCATAAATTAATTCTCAGATATACAGACAGTTTTTTCAGTTCAGCATAGAAAAATAGGAGCTGGCAGTTATCAATGACATATAAGGCTGCATGAATCCTGGTGCACTTGTTCAGTTATTATACTGACTTTCTGGGATGTGAGATAATATTTTGTGTCCACATATTTCCTTTCAACCTGCTTGACCCCTTCAAAGAATTATACGAACTTGACCACTGTCTAGCAAATGATGTACAAGGCTTGGCAGTGAAATCCATCTGTATCTGCAGGACAGAGGACTAGATCCTGAGCAGAAAGTTGTCTTCTATCTCCACAATGTGGAACAGCATCCATTCAGGAGAATATAAATAGGCAGCTTATAATAATCCTTGAAACAGGCCATTAGGATGAAGAAGTGTGGACCGCAAGAAGCTGGGGAGTCCTTAGGTCTGTCTTACCTAAAGATGGTACCTCCAACTTGTGCTCATTAGCAGCAAGACTAATTATTATGGGCTGATTTGGGAGGTTAAACACTCGCTGTTGAACTGCTTCCCCAGAAAGGGAGGTTGCTAATGAAGTTTTTTCTTTGTCAAATTCTGCCTTAGCTCCTGTGTGAGCAAGGGATGAGATCATAGCTCCTGTGACAGCTGTAACTCTACGTCGTTCCTGCATCATCTATTGATAACTCTGCAAAAGGCTTTTACGCGTGCCCAATGTGCCTTTGCAAATCAATACAAGATTAATTCGAAGATTACACAGATACAATGCCCAAACAAATCTTACACTAAAAGATATAAGAAAGTGTCACTTCGTGGGTGACCAGGTACTTCTGGCTCCTAACGAAGGTGGTTGTTGTGCAGTGGGCCTGGACCTTAGGGCACAATTAAGCAGCACATAGTACCAGAGCTGAGAACTATGCTTCAGGCTCAGAGTGCTTAGCATTAACTTTCACTGCCAAACAGAAAAATGAGTAAATGGAAAAAACCCTGCAAGAGTCCGTTGGGCTTGGGTTTTGACTGACAGCCAAAAAATATTATTAGAAAATTTCTAGTTCATTTCTATAAAGCCATTTAAAGAAATCAAGATATGGCATTCTGCTTTATTTCTCTACATGTCTTTCATAATAATCATAGTGGAAATATCACTTCTGGTATTACAAGCTGATTCACAACAGATGCACTGTTTTTTTTCTTTCCTAGAAGCAGAGCTCTAGGTAATGCTCAAGCAAACAAACTACTCCAGTGTTGCCTGAGCCCCAGTGGTTTGCTACCACTGGACCCCTGTACTTTTTTAGCTTTGTATTCCTGTAAAGACATTGTTATGGAATATAATAATGAGCATAATAATATAACTAGAAAACATTTGTTGAATTAGTTTTTACAGTGGTTTATACTGGCTGCAAACCATTTTCTCTGCTTCCCAAGCCAATGTCTTTGCTTTCACTTCTAAGCCTTTCTCTTATTCCAGTACTGTCACCTCCAATGCCCTCCAGTGTTTTCTTTGTATTTTTTAAACACTCTTGCTCCTCCACCCTTAAAATGCCCTGTGGTACAGGCCCTGGAAAACCTGGTTCCAAGCTTAATGAGCACCTCGCTGTCAGCTGCTCTGCAGCTCTGTGCCTTTGTGAGTCATTACAGTCTAATGGCTTCTACTTCCCAGTGAGATTATTTTCCTGCCCTCTAGGGTTCTCAAATTTCCTAGACATTTTTATAGATATACAGCTTTGAATACTGTCAGGAGAACAATACATTTTATTATTTTTCCTTAATTTTGCTGAGATTTACAGAATAAATGTGTTTTGGTGAATAAAAGGAAACCAATGCTGGATGTTCTTGGCTCCTCCCTTCAGTCCAAAAGTACAAACTGTTCTGGACAGCATGTTTAATGCCACATGAGCTCTGACAGGCAGAGCTTGCCCTCCTACCAGCAGATCTTCCTGTTACACTGTGATTCTAGCTGTGCAGTTTTCAAACAATCCTCTAGGCTTCTGCTAAAGAAAAGCCATGTTTATTCGGATCCAGGCATCTCTGCATGTGAATACCAGTGCAGAACAACAAGGGGAAGCCCTGGAAAGTGTTCTGGCCTCCCAAGCTCCTGGTGCACCCCATGGCATGTGCTGCCAGCCAGGAGGAGGGGTACAGAGCACTCCCTGATGTGGCTGGCCAGATTGTTGACTGCTGCGAAGGAGCACGAAGGGTTGCTACATGCCTGCTTTTATTTCTCCATCTCAGAAGAGTCCCTTGGAAACAACTTTCCAAAGGGACCTGGTACAACTCCCCAAGCTGTTTTCTGTTTGCAGCCCTAAATCAGAAAAGAGGAGAGTGGTATGTCCTGCACCCTATAAGTCTGGAGCACAGCAGAGAAACCTGGAAGTATGGTGCATCCTCATGCCTCTCGGTTCTCTCGCTACCAGCAGACTCTGCCTATGCACAGGGTTGCGTTAGATTTGGTGATATGGGAGAGGTGGGATGGAGGGACAGCTAGAACGAGCCTTTTCCCAAGGCTTCGTTTAGTCTTGGTTGGCATGAGGACCTGCAGAAGGTCCCCATCCTCTTCTGCTCCAGCCCTCTCACGCTGGACGTGCGGCAGTGGCACGCTGCTGTGCCCTACCGCCATGGGCATGGCAGGGAAGAGGCAGGGGCTGCGAAGTGGGGCCCAGGTGGCTCCGGTCTGTGCATGGTGCATCGACAGCTTCGTGTTGAGTCTGTTCTCATACAGTGACCTAGCAAGCACGTACACGTCAGGGAATCGTACGGGGCAGGCAGTAACTAAGCCATTCCGGTCAACTGCATGTTTTTCCTATTTTCAATCTTACTGCTTCAGGTCTGAAAAAACATCTTCCTCCTCAAAGTGTACGCCGTCTTACAGACCTGAAAATTTACAGCAATCAGGTTTTAGCCCACCTGAATAGAGAGTCTGATTTCTTTATTTCAATACATTATGAAGTCTTATTTAAACTGTGGGTTGAGAAAATGATATCTAGGATTTGTTTTCCTTCAAAGTTACACATTTAAAAATTTTGTAATACTTGCAGTGTCTGGTGAAGGCATATTTGTAAAAGCTGTCAGAATGGCTTGACAAGTCTTCAAAGAACCTGAAGTAATTTGAGATCTAACTTGATTATATTTCTGCATGATGCAATTTTTAATAGCATAATGCTTGTAGTGTTTGGGTTCAATAAAAGTCTTACTGAAGTACCAAAATCTAAAGGAAATTAAATGCAAACACCACTGTAGTTGGTGCTTTGGGTGGGATTTCTCTGAGCAAATATGATATTTCAGTATTTATAGTTATACAACCCTTTAAGTTTGTTGATGTGGTCCATAAGACAAGAATTTGATTGTTCTTAATGCCTCTAGTTGGCAGTGTTGTATTACTAATAGCAAAAGCACAAATGTTTTTATTTTAGCTTTAGGAGATTCCAGTGATAAGTTCAGAATATAAATCTTTTCAACATAAAAGTGACTGCATATAAAAATTCATAAAGCTTGGAAAAACAGTTAAAAATAAATTTTGAAAAATCAGAATGTTTTTTTGATTTTTTTTTTAATTTACATGCACATAAAGTAATTTGAGAGGGGACAGGGGTAGAAACCCAGACCAGATTTTAAGGAAGAGAGCCAGGAAATTCAGCATGTGTTTTGGAAGAGATTGAGAGCTCAGAAATATTCAATGAAACTTTCTGACTGCCACAAGAAATGAAAAGCGGCTGCATTCTCTTACAGTCAGAGTGTCCCAATAAAGACTTCACAAGCAAGAACGCTCTCCAGAAACACATTGGACTACTTTGCTGCAGCTGTGAGAGTGAGTCAACCAGGCATCTGTTAAAAGAGATGCCTGTTGCTGCGATGTTTCTGTGATATTTTGCTGCAGTGACATCACTGTATCTGCTTTAAGATGTAACACCATCTAAAAGTTAAAAGACATTTTGTGCTGTAAAATGAGAGCGTTCACAGTATCTTGTAGTGTTTAAGATTTCTATACAGGTATTTCTTTATCTTTTGCTGTAATAAGGGATTTATCCCAGGGCTTGCTTCCATGAAAGACTGACGCAAGAGGGCATGAGAGCCACTCAGTCACCCTCAGCTTTTGTCTCCCTTTTTACTCTCTGTTCTTCAGCCAAACCTTGATCCTGTAAGTTTTTGAGTCCTTGGCCCCATTCCAGCACAGCACTTGGTACATATTTAACTTTAAGCACATTAGCAACCCTATTGATGTCCATAGGACCGCTCATATGCTTAAAGTTAAGCGTGTTCTCGATTGTCTATACCGGATCAGAGAGTATGGGATTGAGGTCTCTGGCAAGTGTCCAGGAAGGCTTCTCCTAAAGAAGCCAAACAAGCTTCTCTTCTGGTGTGGACCTGTGCTGGTGCAGACGTATTTATCCCCAAGAGCCAGTTGCTGGAAAGGAGCTCTAGCTGATCGTGCCTCACCTACTGAGCAGACCCTGCTGCTTTACCAACAGAAGGGTTTCAGCTTTGGCCATTGCAACCTAGAACTGCTCACCTGAGCACCTTGTAGATCTGCAACCTGACGTCCCTGCACTAACACCTTTGATAGTACTCACCCATTACGCCGTGTCTGAGCTCATTCACCGTGGTCGATTCATGGAGCTGTCATCCTTTCAACTGCAACCTGTTGTTGTCACGATGGGCACTTTTCTTTCAATCTGAAAAAGTGGCAACAGATTTCCATAGGCATAAAAGAGAAAGCTGCTTTCACATATATTATTATCCATAATATATGTGAATATTTAATATATTCAGGAAATTTGAATCAAAAGTTAAAAAAAAAATGACCACAGACAGAACTTCTGTGGATTGCTATGGTCTCCTGTAGTTACAATTCACATCTGAGAAACAGGACAAAGTTAGCATTACCTAATTGAAAACAATTTCACTTTGAGTAGAGTAGCAGAGATGGAGACAGGGGATGTAAAAGATGGGAGTATCTTGAAACGTTGGCAGGTATCCCAGGTGTTGCTTTCCTTTATCTCCATGGCCATTAAAAAGTTGAATATTACAGTCTGGCTTCCACTGAGTAACAGTTCTCTTTTGGTGTTGCAATATATTTTTAGCCTGGCCAAACAGAACATTTTACTATTTTGCTGTTACATTTATAGCCTACATAGTTGATGCGGAAACATCATTATCTTCAGATTAGTTTCTAGCTACAGTATTTTCTTGTTGTTGCTTTTTTAAAGCCAAGGATTAATAGGACACAGACAGAAACATAGGACTGAGTCATCAAGTGCTCTCCTCTGCTCCTGGAGTCAGCCACACCATAATATCCTGCTTATATATGCATTAAAGTTACTTAGGAATTTTGCCCATTCTTCTTTCTCAATTCTGCCTTTGAAACTCACCCCTTTGAAAGAAATTCTGATTTAACTAGCCTAAACTTACACTTGGCAACTTCTGATCAAGTGTTCTTTTGCCAGAATTGCCCTAAATGATTCACTCTCTTGTAAGTATTTCTGCAGGGAAAGCATATCTCAGTTTGGTCTTCTTTCTTCTGGACTGAACAAAGAAGGGATTTTGAGTTTCTTTTTGCAAAAAAACCCTTATTCACTCGCCACACCTAGCAGTCCTTTTCTGCATCTGTTCTAGCAGGAGTTCAGCCTTCTTAAACAGAAACGTACCACTATATTACAGATATTGTCCTATGAAGGCCTGTACAATGACTCCGTCTCCCAGGAAATATGTTGTCTGATATCTCCTAGTGTCATATTTGCCTCTCTTACAGCTTTTTTTAATATTACTCACTAATGATCAAGCATAGTGTGATCCATCCTATGGCTGACCATGATTGCACCCACATATTTCTTCCAGGATCTTTTCCAGTTGACAGGCCTCAAACTTTGAGCAGAAATGTCTGCCAGTAGTCTCTGTGAAAATAATTTTTTAGAGGAGTGCCTTTTCCATCTTTAACAATCTTTATATGATGTGAATGAGCTGACCTCTACAGTGAGGAAAACTGGAACAACTTATATTTTTCCCTGTAGGAATACTCACTTTGGCTACACCTAGACTAAAGCAGTTAGCCTCCCCAAAGCCACTACTTCATGCAATGGAGATGAATAGAGATGACTGCAAACATATAGGTTAAGTCTACTCTAAATCACCATCTGGAGAAGTCAGATGGGACCCAGGCGGGAGGCACCAGATAAAGGGACCTTAAGAGATTGGGTCCCACCTGCTGATGTTAGTCCCTTTAGATAACTTTCCAGTCACATCTTTGGAAGATCTCATTGTATCTGCATTCTTTCTTAGCATGTACATCAAAATAGACAATGTTAGATATAAAAAAAAATCTTAACAGATTTCAGGCCCAAAGATGTAGATATTTGAAACACTAAAATCTGTGTGATGGATACTGAAGCTAACCTTAACAAGTCTATTATGCGCCCTAGCCATCACCATACACCTGTTTAACTGAAATTCTGGTGACAATCATTTCCAAGGCCTGCATAATATCTTCCAGCTGCGGCACATTTGTTTTCAGAATAAAGGATGATCTTTTGTTTGAATTAGTGAGGTGTCTCAGTAGACAGGTATAACCTGGCAGTTCTTTGCTATCGATGACGGTGATGTTGTACCAAAGATGTTGTCAGAGATTACAGTGAATTTATCTTTTCTCCTTTCTTGAATAAGAAACATGTTATTGTTGCAGGTACACGTAAAACGTTGCAACTGATGTTTGGCTGGCAGATTTTGGTGCAGTGTTTCAGGAACTGTGGTTGTTGGTGAGGTGCAAGTTGCAGCTACCCAGGGGTTCTGCTCTGCTCCTGCCATGTTACATTTCCATGACAAAGCAGAAATTAATGAACTTACTTTCTCATCTTACACCAGTGCACGTTGGAGATAGCCCACAGAGAGACCAACATGTTCAGAATAAAGGTTGTGAAGTGGTATTCACATTTTTTAACTTTGTGTGGCTAGTGAGGAAGATATTTTGTCTAGGCTAAGCTAGATTAAGCTAGACCCCTGTTCTCAGTTAGACTCTTGAGAGGTCCCTTCTTTCTCAGTCGACTCTCATCAGATGATGGGAATATTGGCCTCTCTGCAAAGCGTGGTGCCTCTGGCAGTCTAACTATAGATCTCTCCATACTCTGCAAGGATAGTTGCCTGAACCGAAACAAATATGTTCAGGAAAAACCCATGATCCACAAATATGTGGGGTCGGCTGTCCCAGCTGTGTCCGCTCCCAACTTTTTGTGCACCTCCAACCTACCTGCTGGCAGGGCAGTGGGAGAAGCAGAAAAGGCCCTGACGCTGTGTAAGCACTGCTCAGCAATAACTAAAACATCTCTGTATTATCAACACTGTTTTCAGCACAAATCCAAAACACAGCCCCATACCAGCTACAAGGAAAAAAATGAACTCGATCCCAGTCAAAACCGGCACAGGTGCCACATGGTAAAGGAAGCCGGAGTTAATGGGCTTTATTTTCTAAATGAATTCAAATAAACCCCTCAAACATCCCAAAGCTCGCTACATGAATAGCACTCTCAAAAATGGGTGCTACTGAATAGTCAGGATTTTGAAATAATTGATTTCAACTTTTTAAATCAACTTCCTCTGAGCAGCTTCATTGCGCACTACTCTCCTGTAGTCTGAGTACTGCCAGAATCAGATATTATTGGTATAATAGTATTTTAATTGAGCAAGATGGAGAAATAAAACCCTGGGCAAGATATTGCTGGCATAACTTTCTAATTCAATTTAATCTAGCAAGATTGCTGATCAATGAAGAGGCCATTTCTCCGATGACGCAGGGTGTTATTCTCCCTGCTACACCTATTCCTGCCACAGAGCAGCTCCTCGCTGACACTGGGGCACTGGGGTCCCCAGAGACTGGAGCACATTTGGCTGGGCGAAGCATGAAGCCCAATGGGCTAGGGGAGACCAGGGGGAGTGAGCAAGGAAGAGAACGGGATACCAGCCCTTTGCTCCCCGGGGCCCATGGTGAGCTGGAAAAAACTTCCCAGTGCAAGGTCCTGTACATGGAGAATCATGGAGAGCAGCTGCATTTACGTGCTTATCTTAGAAGTACATGTTTTAAAGAAATTTACTCAATGTGTCAATCTACTTAGGTGAAAAAAAATCGTCAGGAGTAGTGGTGTTTTATTTCAGCACTCTCCTTGGTTGCATTTCATGGAGGTTTATATTCTTACAGAAGTCGTAGAGGGGTTATTTGAGTGAACCAGCTCCTGGCCACTGGCAGAGCTGAAAAAGACCAGAGGCCTTCTGCAGCCCTGTGTATCGAGCTGCCACTAGGCCACTGTGACCTTCTGGCTGTCCCAAGGAGAGTACTCTGTGTTTCAAAAATGAAAGTGAGTTTAATATGGCAAAAGTAAGATAAGTTCAAAGGCTGCGAGCTGTAGTGGAGCAAATACAGCCTAGAAATTAACTTCCACGCAGTAACGGCAATTAATCATGGAAGCACTTTAGATGCTATGAGTTCTCCATCTCTCGTTTCTAAATAAAATTCTCTCCAGAAAAATAAGTAGCCATTTGGAAAAGAAGTCATTCAGGCAAATGCTGTGACCCATCTTATTTACAATGTAAACCAAAAACTTTCCTAATATACAGTCTATAAATTGAACTATAAATTTTCAAACACTCCAGTGGCAAAGTGACGTAGACACTATTTGAGCTCAAGTTAGTAATTAATTTGATATTTAGTGACTTGTGGCAGATTTTTTTATAATATATCCCCGTAATTGACATTACCGTGTTCTGGACTACTATTCGCAATATTCCAGGAAATGAAACGACTCCATTTCTTGTTCCTTTTTTTTTTTAAGTAAAATATCAGCCCTATCCACTGCTGTTCTCTAATGGCTTTCTTAAATTTTCCTGTTTCAGACTTCCTGTAAGAAAAACAGTAATGAATCAGTGTCAGTTATCAGTGCCATGAATCTCAGTCTAAATCAAGAAACTGTGTAGACGAAGTCCCGACTGATTTATGATGCAGAAATTTTTCATCACCCCAAATGAAACCTAGTCTTTCTTCTTAATGCAATTCTTTGTTGTCGTATCCTTAAATGACCTGCAGGTAATTAATGATATGTTTGCCTGTATAAACAAGATCATGGTAGGTAAGATATTAGCAGTAAACATTTATTTCTCAGCTTTGGTTCTCAGCCAGTTTATTTTCAGTTGTCTAGTAGCCTATACAGGGGAGGACTGACCAAAATGTTAATAGACCAGGAAGCCGGTCCTAATGTTACATTGTGCAGGCATGTACTGCCTTTAAGAATTTGAGATTTTTGTTGAAAATAATGTTGGTATTCTGGTATTTTCCCCCAAAGCAATATCATTCTGATGCATTTTTTTCCGAAGCAAATAGCTACACTGATGCATCTTGTAAGTATTTTTTCCTCACTTTTGACTGAATCAGAATACAAGTAGGTAAACAGTGTTACTTGTAGCTGTACCACTGGATGGTATGGATAGGAGCTGATCAAGTGTGGACTGAATTGAAGGGAAGCAAGAGTATGTGATGAGGCTTGAACTAGGAAGACCATGAGTTAGCTTGCCTGTGTTGAGACCAAGAGAGAAAGGGGTCAATTAGTGGATATTGGTGGAGGGGAATTGTTGGGGTGGGGAAAGATTCAGCTGGGCAATGTTAGCTCAGTGGATAAGAATTATGGGCCTTCTCCCTTCGAGGCTTAGCTCCAGATTTGTAAAGACTGCTTTGTTTCATGCCCACCGTTTATTCTACACATATTTCTGAAAGCTTACTCCTTCTCGCTTGAAGTGGTGATATATAACACATTTGACTTGCAAAGGAATCAGCCCTTTCTTTATGCCTGCCTTGCAGGGCTCCTCCAAGAACAAGCTTAGCCATATCTGCTGATGATCTATCTCAGGAAAACCTTTCCCAGTCCCACCCTTCTGGGTATTGATAGGGCAGCAAATTAAAAACTCAAAGCCTCTAGCATAGAGGTGGCTGTTTCAGACACAGCAAAAACTGAAGATACCTCCTTCTACCTTACTTTGATGTTAATCAGATATATCAAGATGTTGGCAGGTTCTTCAGCACTCTGTCTAAACCAGTAATGCAATTTCTACAGGTAGGCTTGAAGCCTTTGGCATACTGGCCCCATTTGTTTCCACAGTCCTTAGGAGCTCTCTTATTGCTATTCCTGATTGAAATTCAAGGTCTTCAGAAATTCAGCTGATGTTATAGCCAAAAATTGGAACTCTGGAGCTCTCCATTCCTGGACACCTTCTGGGGCTCGGGAATATGCACACCTCCTGTGCTAGAGCTTGCATGCCTCAACACCACAGGCAGCAGCTGGGTGACCGGGTACGTTTTCTGAAGGGTCAGTTTGTCCTCAACTACAGCCAAAACAATCTGTAAGAGATTATGCTACAATCTGTAAGTGTAGTTGAAATGCCAAGAGTGGACATATGATTAGTGGCTCAAGAGTCTCTCATTTTTTTCTCCCTTGTCTACTCACAGAACGCTCGTGGATTACACGGTACTCCCAAAGCCCCTTGAACCCACTCTCCATGCCAACTCATGTCTGCGTATGAAGGGCTTCTCTCTTCATTCCATGTCCAATGTCACGTAACAATGATCAGGTATATGATTTCATAAACTAACATTTAACAGTAAATTCATCATCTCTGTTACACAGTGTCTCACAATGACCAGATACTAAGATGAAGAAAATCATGTCTAATTCATATCTGCTCAGACACCCAGCCTGCTCTTCAGTGACTCCTTCTATGCAGCTTTTTTCATATGTGCTGTCACTTAATTTTATAGTGTGCTCCCTCATAGCTAAAATGGAAATGGATTTTCCATTTTCTTTACAGTCTTTTCTCTAGAAGAAAAGGTAATTTACTTAAAGGCAGCTTTGCTGTAACTAGTTACACAATTCAACTCACTGATGATAAAATATTTTGCAGATAGTCCCACGCTGTAAACTATACATACTCCAGAAAACCATGATAGTGGCTCTGTAGGGATGCGGCAAGAAATTCAGACTTGTTGGATACAAGAAACCTAAACAAGACAGTAATTTGTAACCCACATATCATTTAAATTCAATAACAAAGAAATGCATGTCTTGCCTTCTTGCCCACATCTAGGCATGTTGTGCCATTTAAGAAGTCCCAGGGTACATGACACATCCACACACAGCTGACAGATATGACACATAGGAAGTCTGTCATGAGATACGAATATATGAGAAATCTATAACTGGGGATGAGGTGAGTACCCTACAGTATTCTCAGGTAGTACTAGACAACTGTACAGAAGCAGCCAAACTAAGACCTCTATGTCTATAACAAAGTACGTTACCAAGTTTTTTCTGGTTGAAATGTGTCAGGTCGTGGCTGATGCTCATTATTATATAAAGCACTTTGTGTAAAGGTTTGCTAAATGTTAAGTCAGGATCAGAATTGCAAAATAAACATGTCTGTTTAGCTGAAGAATTGTTTATTTGTTTGTTTTAATTTGTCTTTTCTCCTCTTTTTTATTCCTAGTGGTATCATTAACTCTTTTTCTGTGCCCAGACAAAACCTGGCAGGTAGTGGGAGAGGTGCTAGCGTTCCTCTCTCAGTGCACAATCACATGAATTCCCATTGAGCTCATTGCTCAGAAATGGCAGGCATGGCAGAGGCTTACGCACAAGACCAAGACGGAAATAAATGGGAAACTTAACACAGCTATAAACAGGCAGAGCTATTATTTAAGCTTCCACATATAGGAATTAGCTGCCATAAGGAGGATCTTTGGTATGAAAATTCTCTGAAGAGGATAACTGGAGAAGCCCCAAATAATCTTCTTTATTATTCACCAGGCGACAAAAGCCGATAGTTTTCTGTTTAAAGGGTTTTGGAAAGGACTCCCAAAACAAACCATAACATCCTTTTGAAGTGTAATAAACATGAGGTGTTAAGTCAGTTGAGATGATCAAAGATAATATGGGTAACCACATCTCTATGGAGAGAGAATGTTTTTCACAGTAGTAGCTACTGAATCTAACAGTAAGATCCAGCAATGCAAGACTGAAGCTAGAAAAATTGCTTTAGGAAATGAGGTACCAAATTTTAATTGTGAAGTTAAATAATAGCTGGAGGACGTCAACGAGGGCTGTGATGTATTGTCCACCACCTGCAGACTTTGTACCAAGATTCTCTGATACCTTTTTGTTACTTCCTCTTGAGATTACTGGACTTCATACAGAAATCGCTGGGAGAAACTCTGTGGTCTGTATTATGCAGAAGGTGGCAACATGGTCCTTTTCGACCTTAAAACCTATGAAAAAAATCAAGCATTTTGCTGCTCTGTAACAAGACGCCATTCCATGACAGGTCAGAGGGTATGAAGGACGAAATGTGATTAACTTAACCCAAGAAGAAACATATCACTTTACTTACTTACAAAAGGAAATATCAAACAGTCTTTCCATTGCTATCAGTCTTTCACTGGATGGCAAAAGATCAAGCACAGTGTTTATACAGCATCTAGCACAAAAGGAGGCTAATCTCTAAAAAGGTAGGTACTCTGATAGAAAACTAACAGTCTGAATAAAGGAAAACATGCTCCTTGGGATTACTGCTGAAGTACAGCTGCAGATGAGGTTCCTGAGGCCTTCAGTCTCCAGGTTGGCACAAAAGGGCAGGCTGGATCAAGTCTCAAAGGTATGGGGACACTTCACCAGAACACCATCGAACTGCAAACTTTTACAATCAAATTCTACGTATTTTAATTTGCTTTCTGTCTTTGCCATTTTGAAGACCATGGGCTAGTTTTGCCATTGGTTTCTAGAGAAATAGGATTCAACTCTACAAATATGTGTAGAAATGGAAACCTGAGCTTGATCCTGTTTTCTTTGCCACTCACTTGAGACCAGGACTGTGACTTTAGGTTCAGTAGAAAGTTTTGCTGGATAAAACAAGTAAGAATCTAGTCTCATGCTTTAAGTTAAATTTTGAACAGCTCATAACTGAGCTAAAAGCTCTACGGTTTTCTGTGAAATGACAAAGATGAAAACAACGCCCTCCAAAACAAACAATATAATTACGACAACAGAAAAAGGCATGCGAATAAAGCAAACCGGATCCACCAAACAAAAACACGACGATGCTGTAACACTACCTTCCTTCACCAAGCTCACCCAGTCCAACACTCAAATAAATCAGGCAGGGGTGTGCTAAAGAGGGATTAGTTCACTGAAAGCATCTGACCCCAGGTCAGAAACTGAATGATCAACTGCATGGCTCCAGGCATTTGCCTCGGGACTAAGCAGCAACCTGCATGGATATGCCCTGCTGAAACACATCCAGGTGATCTGGTTCACCAGGTCGAAACGCTCCCGGCTTCGCAGCCCACCCTGCATCCCACCTGGCCTGTCCATGAGCCAGGCACTCTTCCCCTGGGTTCCCTGTGGCACAGGGTTGAGGTGAGCTGGAGGAAAGCCGCTGGTCAGCCCTCTGACAGGCAGATGCTCCATTTCACGCGAGGCGGCAAGGTAAACACAAATGTGGCATTTTCAGAAAGTCTGCTCACTAAGTCAACACGAAAATCCCCGCTGACGTCAGCAGACACAGGCTTAGGTTGGTGCTTAGTGCTTTTAAGACTCATTTGCCCATCATTTTGGGCGGCGAAGCAGGACACCCCGGCACGTACGCACCCATCAGGCGCTGACACCAGTTTGGAGACAGCAGCACAGAGATCAGCGTCAGCCCTCGGGTTTAGCACGTCTTGGTTCCCCTCCAAACCAAACACGAAGCTGAGGAACAAACCAGTTACGGATCTGCAGAGCTCAGTACTGGTGGATGGTGACCTCCTATACGGTTCTAATAGGCTGGCCACGTTGGCTCTGATGGGAGGAGACTCTTCCAGGGACATTCCTGAGGGAGAAATGCCTCTGGAGAAGTTTAGGACCTGACCACTTAGAAGAGTAAGGTGAAGATTCATCTTTCTTACTTCGTACCAGGGAAGTCCATGTTTACCAATAATTGAAATCCATTTTGATATATTTCCTAACTCAACATAAACAGTAAGCAGAGCCTTCTTCCTGCGTAGCACCCCATTACATTTTTTCTGCAGAGGGCCAATCCACCTCCTTTACATGAAAATATTGAGAGGACAGTTGGATCCAGTGGTGAGTTTCCATGTGTTATCTCACAGTGCTCAGATAAGAAGCCAAGTATTATCCCTTCACTAGATCTACCTCTGGCCATTCAGGATGGAAACAGTTGTCGGGATAAAGATACACTCCAGCTCCACCCTGCATTTGTCTCAGGACAGGCCAGGCTCTCCTGTCCCTCCTCCCCTCGCCTTTCTCATGCCCCGGAGAAGCCTCTCTGGCTGCCTCCTCGGCTCCCACACCTGACCCAAATCCTCGCCCTCCTCCCTTGACGCCATGCCAGATCCCACACCCAGCGCAAATGTCCCCCCTTCCCCTTACGCAAGGCGAGGGAGGAGCTGTGGTCTGGCTGCAGGCATCCCAAACTGGAAGCCTCTCTGCAGAGCAAGCTTGGCTTGAGCTGAGTGCTGGAGCAGTATCTCGTGTGAAATCTGATCTTCCTGCGCGACGCTCCCATGTGGTCACCTCTATAAAGGTAGCCCTGTGTTTCTGAGAAACGCCTGCCCAGGTATTTGTGCAGAAAAGAGCTGGCTGCTCTTGCCCACGCTGAGACACGGCTTATGGAGGTGCAGGTGGTGGCTCCCCCAGCGAGACTTTCTCATGCGGGTTTGGACTGTGACCACGTGTCAAACCAGGTCCTGAGAGGAGCACTTCATGGAAAAAGCCCATACACTCAAACCTTTCAGGCTGCACATAAATAAGAGCAGTCACATAACTTACTGGCATGGATTAACTCTGCCCATAGTCCCTGGAAATACCTACATGTCCAGTTTGTCAGTGGAAAATACTCAAAGCAATTTTCCCTGAAATTGTCCCAAGAGTAAAGAGCAAATATAAAGACAGTGGGGAGGTGTATTAGCAAATGGATGGGATATAAGGAAGTTAGCATAATTGTATGACACTGGAACATGAGA
>Ga0181612_122801_pt1 | contig 24754 bp, 15 predicted proteins | sample HoacroProtozoa21_FD_119630 | JGI IMG/M metagenome (GOLD analysis project Ga0181612, IMG submission 119630) | Hoatzin crop microbial communities from Cojedes, Venezuel. Combined Assembly of Gp0051906, Gp0051904, Gp0051908
AGTTTAAGCGAAGCCTTGCTTGATTTGCAAGCCTCAGAGGACATTTCTTTTGGGATGTTCAGAGATTCCTTTTTGACTCCTGTAGGGTATTTCCCTGCAGCAGTGGAAAGGCCTTTCAGGGCTTTCTGTAAGATTTTGTTCTTTTCAAATGCATCTTGTCCCTTCCTTGTTTGTCATTCAGATGGAAGCCTCCAGGGAAATGCTATAGACAGCAACAGAGGATCTGCAGAGAGTGACAAGGGCAAGAGCTTTCACAGGAAAACGCACATTCATTTTGCTCTATGTTTCTCTGCAGCATCTTGGTGCTTTCAACGGAACAATGTAGGGGGAGCGATGTGGGGACATGAGCTCTTTGAAAGTGTTCTGGGACAGATCTTTTGGAGAAGAGTTTTCAGGGAGTAGAACAGAATAGTGATCTGAGACGGCTTTGGTGAAACGTTGCCTGGGCAGGGCAATGATGGGGAGGAAGGGGATCTTTCCATCATTGAAAAGGGGAAGCTGTGGGAGACCATAAAAATGAGTGCAATTGTGTCACAGGAATGATCAGATATTATGCAAGCATCATGTAGAGAACAGATTGTGAGATTAACAGGACAAGGCAATTCATTAAGGTCACACCCTAGAGACTATTGTGGGACAGAACTTGTGAAATTTTACTGTATTGTGATTTTTCTTAGTAAAATCAGTAGTGCTTCCTGTATCACTTGAAGACCTGATAACAGGGTTTTGAGGTGCCTGCTCTGGAGAGCTCTGCTTGGTCTGAGCACTTTCCCTTAGAAATTCCCAGAGCTAGCAGATGCTTGGTTCTCTAGCATTTCACAGACGGGTGGCCAGGAGAAAAGGAATTTGACAGGAAAACTGTTTTCCCCCAGACTGTGTTAGAAAATCATTACAGTCTCCTGACAATCTTTTATTCTATCTGACTGACAAAAAAAAAAAAAAAGCTGCTGAAAAAGTTCTGGCCAGATTTTTGGTGAAGGGCATGAGGAAGAAGAGGTAGATAAGGTCTGTGAAAGGTCACTGGGCATGGGACTTGGCTGTTCTCCAGCATGTGATAAGATGAAACAAATAAAGAGTAGCTTCTACTGTAAGGAAGTGGCTGGTGCTCAGTATACTGTCTCTTGGCTGCAGACAACTGCCTACGAAGGATTACTTCACTGGAGTCATCCAAAAGGTTTCTTTTCTGTCTGGGTCTGCGTCCCCAGAAAGGTTATGCTAAGGTTAGGTTTTCTGTTTCCCTGGGGAAGCTGGTGCTTCAGAACATCCGGAGGAGAATCTAGGACAGCAGTTTGCAGCCTGCGGGCTGTGGTCCCCTGGGGCTCACTACTGTTTCTAAGGGACTGGTGAAAGCTGGCTCAAAATAGAAAGGTCAGTATACTTGGCGCAATTTCTCAGAAGTCTGTAGCCCTGCTAGCAAACTGCAGGGAGCCAAAAGTTATCACTCCAGAAATAGTCATGGAATTAAAGCATGGGCTTGATTCAAGCACTGAGGCTTGTACATGTGAACCTTGTAGCCTCAGCAAGTCTCATGTCTGAACCAGAGCTAGTCTCTCCTCTCCACCACATACTGGTGCCCAGTCCCCTAGCAAGCAGTTCTTCACATTTGTCTGTGCCTCTGGCAGCTTGGCTACATAGAGGTTGAGCATTTCAATGCTCATAATTTGCCTCCTGATAGCTTTCTGCCAGGGGTCTGCAGCCACTGAGACCTCAATTTTTAAGTCTTTTGCACACATCATCCTGACCAGACTTTCAAAAAGCTCATCTCTATCTCTTCGGCCAGGTTTTCACCAGACCTCGGTTTGTTGCTATGGTGCACACCAAAGACCTAGCTGCCATGATTATGCCTTGAGCACCAGCCAAGAACTGCTACAACTCCACGTGCAACATCCACAAAATCATCTTGGGCTCTTTAAAACCACAAGCATCCCACCTGGAGTCAGTCTAGGGATGACAGGATCAGCAGGTATGCATACTTGGATGAGATCTCTCTAAGGACTTCTGTGAAACCAATTAAAGTTTTGCCACTGACCTCAGTAAAAGCAGAATTTGTCTCTGCAGCATCTGCTCTTGAGTAGCATAATGTGTGACTACTCAGTCTGTACAACTCCTAGATCAGTCTCATTGAGACCTCTGACCAGCACTGTTATATAATATTAAATAATAGCACTAGAAGAGAAGGGAAAGAATTATTCAAATTGGACAGTAGCAATAAAACAAGGAGTAATACATTAAAGCTGAAAAAAATTAAATTTATATTATTTAATTCCATAACTGTGTGATTTAACTCAGTAAAGTGCTTAAGAGTCCATTTTGCATGAAAAGTGCTATAAAAGCTGAGCTTTACTGTCCCCCATTTATCTCGGGTGTTAAGAAAAGTTTTCAGAGGCAGCAAGTACAACCAGAGTGGAAATTTTGTGTAGTGGATGAGGTGGAATTTGGATAATGATAAGTCTGTGCTTTCTCTGCATAATGCAGGTGCTCTAATGGCTATTTAAGACGATGATGTGGGTGCAACTTCTGCCTTAGCAAATCATAACACATTAATTGATATACATGGGCACCACAGTGCGCTGGCTCTGTTTTTTTATCCTGTGCATCTGCTCTTGGGCACATCAGAAAAAGAAGGCTCAGCCAGGCTCAGCATTACTCAGACCCAGCCCAGCTCTTATTTTGTTCTTCTGAGACATACCTACATCGTGTGAAGTGTGCATTGGTTCTCTGAGAAGTTTCTTTCTATGTCATCTATAGTTACCCTGAAGAGCAATTTACGTCCTCCTTTAGTGTGGGGAACTATTGAGAAAATATTTGGGAATTAAAAGCATCAGCACTGGTAAAACAAGAAGCTGTAGCTCCAAGTGGGTGGCCGTAGCTCTGGTGCCCATATCTTTCAGCCAGAAATCATAAAATTACAGAATGGTTTGGGTTGGAAAGGACATTACAGATCATCTCGTTCCAAGCCCCCTACCATGGGCAGGGACAACTTCCACCAGACCAGGTTGCTCAAAGCCCCATCCAGCCTGGCCTTGAACACTGCCAGGGAGGGGGCATCCACAGCTTCTCTGGGCAACCTGTGCCAGTGCCTCACCACCATCGTGGTAAAGAGTTTATTTCTTATATGTAACCTAAACCTACCCTCTTTTAGCTTAAAGCCATTACCCCTTGTCCTATCACTACATGCCTTTGTAAAAAGTTGCTCTCCAGCAAATCACTGGCCCAGGTAAATACACATCCTCTCACAAACCTTACACTATTTTGTCCATCTTGTGAGTGATGCATGCACTGGCACTTTCACATCAATTCATTCGGTGAAATCCAGAGCTTCAGGTTTCCAAGCACTACTGGCCTTCTGTAAGATCAAAAAATCCCGACTTCAGAGAGGTTAGAGAAAGGACTTTCGGTTATTACCCCGTGTATTTCACAAGAAGGAGCACTAAGAGGGAAAAAAAAAAAAGAAAAAGGAAAAAGACATACTGCTTTTTTGTCTGTGTTTGTCCAGTGCCACCCAGGTGAAACCCTGATCTCTCAATTTACCACAGCTTTGAAGTGTAATGATGTAAATAGTAAATAATAATGGGTTCAGCTTGTCTGAGCCTTTCTCCTGTGTAGTTTCTGGTACTGTGCTAAATTCACTTAAAATGGAGTAGAAAATTGTTCTGCCCAGGTCCAAATGGTGCTCTGATACACAGAAGACAGGACTATTGTCACCAAATGATTCTTTATCCCAGGTAGAAAATGGGCACTCAGAATTGTGCCTAAGGATGTCAGTCCGTTTCTGGAAGTTACTGAGTAGCCTATCTCCTTCATAATAATCACAATCTTGCTATTTTCTAATCAGGAATGATTTTGAAATCCTTCCGGATCCTATATGCACTTGCAGTATATTACTGTCGCTAGAGAACTCCGTGCGACCCAGCTCACAAACATCCCTGGTCCACAAGTGAGACAAAACTGAAGCTCAAATGGTGTATGATCTGTTAGTCTTTTCTATCCCTACAACTGTTTTTAATATATATCTCCTTTTTAATACAGCCTGATATTTCTATATTCTCCATGCTTTCATGAAAGATAGGGAACTCACTGGTTTATTAATATTGAGCAGCTAAAAATACCTCCTGTTTCTGGCTTAGCAGCAGTACTTCTCCCTCTCCATTAAAATGTGCAGGGCAAAACAGCAAGCTTGCAGTATGCGTTTTAACTTCGATACACCAGAGGCAATATTTGCTTTCAGTATGTTGTTCCTCTAATGAGAAATTGGTAAAGTACATAAGTGTCTTTGAACAGAGTACTACTTTAAAGAAGGCTGGAATCAATACAGTCAATATACAGTTAAAAGTGAAAAATTAGAGTTTTGCTAATGGATAATAAGATGACACTGCATTTCATGTTTGTTTTCACTTCATTGTTGGCACTTCTATTTTTATTTCTTTAGCATCACTAAGCTTTAAACCAAGACCAGTATCAGGAACTGGCTTTTTTAGCTGTTGTGTAGATTCTTTTTCTTCTCAGGTCTCCCTCAATTCTTGCTAAAAGGTCATTAAAATCTCCTGAGCTGGATCTTCCTTCTTTCTTGGTAATAACCACAGCAACAAAACAACAACAAGAATAGTGGGTTTGAGCCCTAAATTGCAACATATAAAAGACATTCCTCAAACCATATTTTTCAACTTCATTGTCTTTTGCCTCTGTTGATCCTCTATCTGAAGGATGATTCAAGTTTGCAAAAAGCTGTCAATTCCCTGATATACAAAAAAGCCTTCATCTCTTCCTGGTAGCTGTGATGCACATGGCACTTGCCCCCTCCTCTTCCTCTGGCACAGAGGAGCTCTTCCCTGCCACAGCCTTAGCTACTTCACCTTCTATTTGCCCCCTCCTCACTTTTCTCGAACTTTTTACACTTCCCACTTTTCCTGTCTTTCCTGCCCTCTCATGCAGTGTCTTCAGCTTCAGGTATCAGACAAAGAGAGTCAGGACATTGTTCGAGAAAGCATGGAGATGTTGGTCTCACACAACCCGTCGAATGTTGGGGGAGCAACCCCCGCTAGCCGCCCTTCAGCAGCATGTCTAACATTGCAGGCCAAGTAGGTAGGGTTGAGAACTGGAGAGATGTACTGCTAAGCTGTGCCTTGCCATAACAACCCCCTTCAGCCCAGAGTGCAATAATCATCTTCCTAATCGCAGGATATCATCTTTCATTTTAGCAAACTGCACTTGGCACCTCGGGAAATTTCCTCTGAATGAATCACGAAAAATCATTTCATTTCTAAATTACAAATTAAACGAATGATAATTAATTGAGCAAATAGCTAGCTCTATTACTGCCTCCCTTCCTGCTGCCTGTGGACCTCCTCCAACTCAGATTTCCCTTCTTTCCTTGCCTTGGGATCAGCTTGTTCCCAAAAACCAGCTACAGCTTTTCTCAGTCCCCTCCCTTGCTGGCCCAAACATTTTCTATTCCTCCAACTCAGGAGCAGCTTTCTTCCCCTTGCCCTCTTCCCTGGCTGGAAGGGAGTGCAGCGATAAGGAAAGGTGAAGGGTAGGTAGAAGTTTTTCTCCAGACCATAGACCGTAAAGTTCCCACAAGAGGTTTCATAGTTGTGTGGCTTCCAAGAGGCTACCTAATGCCTGCTGGTGGGTGCTGTGATACAGAATCAGTTCTCCTAACTTGGTCCCTGATGTCTCTTTTGTCTCTGACACTCAAGCAGACTGAGTGGTGAGGTCCTCCTTTTTGCCCAAGCTCCCAAAAACTGGAGGTTGCACTGGATGTTCCCACATTGTCATTTACAGTGAGTAAATGACAGAGCTCAGAGCTGCCTGAGTGAGGCAATGTCTGACAGAGTGCAATAAACAGAAATGGATATGGTGGGATTGCCTAGGAGGAAGTTTGCTCCTCTCTAAGTGAAAGACAACAGCTTAACCATGTCTTTTCAGTTGGAATTGCAGGCTTCTTTCAGCCCTTGCTCACTGTTTCAATATCTTCTGGATTTTGTGTCATTTCAAAGTTTTTGATTTTCCAAGAAGTACATTCCCTCTGAGCTTTTCCTTCCCTCAAAATTGACTCCAAGACCTTTAAACTAAACTTCATCTGAAGTTTCTAGGACAAGCTGGCTTGAGGATAAGATGCAGTTAAAAAAACCACAAAGCAATGGAAAAAAAAAAATCAGGATGCCACATTGGTGAGGTTTATGTCTATTTGGAGACCCAGCCAGAGGCTGTATCAGATATTAAACCTCCAGTCGAACGCACCACCTTTGCTCCCTGGTGAAAATAGTGGTGTCTTGACAATAGCAAACGGCGAACAACAACAAGAAAAAAAAATAGTTTATTTTGTTTTCATCAGAGTAGTTACAGACAGAATCCATTCTGAGAAGGAGAGAAATCTCATTCAGAGGCTTTTGTTAATTCCAAGTGAGCACATAAATCCAGTTTGGGGTTTTCTACTTCACACGGCATTTTTCTCCTGAGATTAGATATTGGTAAATCTTGAACTGGAGCTTTGTATCCAGCACAGATAGATTTTTGCAGAAATGTAATTGAAGCCAGAACACAGACACCCATGTGGGAAAGGAGACAGCTAGAGTTATAAATATAAAAAACAGAAAAGGAACTAACTGATGAGGAAAACAGGTTATTATGGGATGCTGGAATCACATGAATGCACTAAATGATGGAACATGCCCCCTGCTCTCAGAATTAGCTGCTTCATTAGCAACGGCTCTGTTCAGTCAGGGAAGTTAATTAAAGTCTGCAGCCGGGCGTGTACAGAGAAAGCAGCCACAGCATGGGGAGGCTGCTGCTGCTCCATGCAGGTTGGCAAAAGAGATTTTGTCCTCTTTCACTTCCATGTCCGCAGCAGAGATGTTCATATACCTCCATTAAGGAGGTAGCAATCAGTTTCTGCACCAGCCGCCTCGTCACTGAAGGCGTGTTCCGTGCCATGCATTCTGGCACAGAGGGAGTATCACTCATGCAAGGGCATATGCAATGTAACTATGAAGCCTTGTGTGTGGTGGCAAGCCCATAAAGGCACAAAATATATGTTTCAGTTGTCCAGATGGACAAATATGGTCAACTGCAATGTTGACGCAATTCCCCCAATTTCAGTACTGTTACACTCAGGCAGAATTTAGCCCAGAACATCTGCACTCTGTGAAGATAAGGTCAAATAAGGCTTCATTTCTTAAAACAGAAATTGATTGTATTCATATCATCAGCTTTGCAGAAGGAAAGAATGCAGAAGGAATAAACCCTCCGGAGCTGGAGGAAGCAACAGGGCAAGACTGGGTTTCCTAAGCATTGCTTGTAAAATTGTGCTCAGAATTAGCAACACCGGGGTTGAACTATAAATGGAGGATATGGGCTGCTTTTTTCTGGTAGTCCAGTATTGAGCTAGTGCTTTTCATGGACATACATGGGTACACATAGAAAAATGGCAAAGTTTGATTGAAAATCTTGGCACTAGTTTACTGGTGGATCAATACAATAGCTCTCCCAGCCTTTCCACTCTGCCTCTCCATGGGTAAGCAGGAGACCAGCAGCATGTGGGAGAACTTTGCATTTCAAGTGAATGCCATGATTTTTGGCCACCATGTTACCTAGGCTACTCTGAGGCTTAGAACCAAAGCACCCTCTGGCTAAAAGGAGTGGAAAAAATAGCAAAAATTCTCCAAGATTATAAAACAATCTCAAAACAACTAAACTGACTTATTGCAGGATTTGTAAAACTAAATAAATAATGTCTTCAGGGCTTTCAAGCTTTGCCATACTTCACTTGAGTGACTCAGTAGAGCTCAACTGTGAGGGAATTAAAAAAACAAATCCCAAGCCAGCAACCTCCATTTTCTCAGGGGATTGCTCCAAACCTGTCAGTGCTGCACTACACTTGGCAGCATGGCATGGCATGAGTCTGGTTTGCTGGCTGTCCCTTTGTGCTTAGAAGTTCTCTCAGCAACGGCGGGGAGCCAGATGTCTCTCTCTTTCTTGCTTGAAGCCGTCCTGAACATTGGGTCTGTGTATGCAAAGAAGTGTCACCTGTACCTTCGGGGAGCCCAAAGGCAGCTGTGGAGTGCCTGTGGTATCCTGGGCTCCGTTGTCCCTACTGCAGAGTACAAGGGAGAAATTAATGAAAAAAAAAAAAAAAGGGTGAATTTGTATGTCAGGTAAATTAATCAAAAACGAAGGTTAGTGTGGAGGGGAGACCTTTCAGAAGGGCAGAGACAGTAGCTGGGTGCAGTCCGTTTCAGCTGTCCTGTGCATGACTTGGAGCCCCGAATCACTGAGCAAGTGACGGGCTCACACTGACATTCAGTTTTTCTCACCCTCTTCCGTATCCACTGATGGCCACTTTCAATCTTCCTACAAGTAATGAGATGAAGAACTGGGCAAAACAACACAGCAGCAGTCCTGGATAAATCCAGCAAGCGCTTTCCACTGAATGCCTGTTTGTTCTCTGCCCCCTCCCCCCTCCTCCGCTTTTGTAAGTGTTTAAGATCCTTTTGGTGTTTGCTTTCCAGAAATATTTTAGCAAAGCAGCAGAGTAGCTTTGCCAGAATGAATGCTCATGAAAAATGAATGTTGAGACTGAATCTGCAAATATTCACTGAGAGTAAATTTCTCATTGTGCAAGCAATTGTAAAATTCATAATTTGCCCTGTATTTTGTTATATAAATTATACAATCAGGGCACAGTAACAATAATGAAGTGAATTATGTATCTAACCAACATTGCATGCATTCCAAATATCCTCAACAAATTGTTGGTGAAAAATCTACAGGCTAAGAATTATTTGCTAGTAAAATGCATGAATCATTTCAAATAACAAATACATTTGAGGAAATCCGCGTCTCTTTCCAGACAATCTGTAAATAGAAAGAGAGAGTAAAAATGAAAAAAATGATCCATTGTGCTTAACTCACTCAATCCAACTCTGTAATTGACCATTCATCTGATTAAAAAGCTGTCAAGGACAGGCTCTTGAGGATGAAGTAGCTGGTGCAGATATCAGGCTGCGGCAAAAATCAGAGGTTTCATTTGGACAATCACATGGAGAGCAACAAGCCAAAAAGTAATTTTTTGAAGAGCTTCCAGTAGGGAGAGAACCAACGATCTTAGCAAAGATCTGCAAGGCTTCCTCAAGTTCTGCATCCTTCATGGGGAAAGTAAGACATGATTGTGCAGAAACCTTTACAAATAGTGGCCTTTGGGACCCAACCTCAACCTAGGTAGACCAGCTTTTCGCTATTGTTTGAAACTACAGCTTGCATACTTGTTAAAGTCCTTGGGGACTCAACACTGGGCTAAGGGGACAAGAGGTCTGAGTTCTGCTTCCTTCTCTACTTTGAAACATGCAACTCATTTCATCACTTGGGACTGTTTTTCCTCTGGGCCCATTGTTTGCAACAGAAATTAGAATTCATTTGAGCTAAGGGCTGTCTCCTTCTGAGGTGAAAAAGGTCACATACAAGGGATGATTCCCATCTGAGCATTCCGAGACCGTGGTACCTAAAGCAAACTTCTTGTTTAGGTTGCTACAGCTAATCGACAGAGGCATTCCCAGAAGAAGACTCACCCCACCTTTCTGAAATATGTATCCTAGAATGGGCTGGCTCGCTGTCATCTTTTACACTGTAGAGCAAAACCCTTTCAACCAGCTCAGCATAGGTGCTTCATTTTCAGATGGCTAAAATCATCTGAGATTAATCCCTTTCCCTGGATGCACACAGCACACAGCTATGAAGCGCAGATCTGCATTGAGACCTCTAGGCATAAATGTGGTACGGATGATAACCAATAAGAGAAAATGAAATTAAAAATTGCCCATGCCAAATGCCTTCTATTCTACGTATTCAAGGCTTTTAATTTAAAGAACAGAATGATTGAATCTTCCCATCACATCAGTAAGGTAGATAATCATCCTTAAAATTTCTTCTAGCATGAAAATTCGGGCAAAGAGAGACAGACAGTAGAACAATCGAAACACAGACTGTAATGCTGCTTTCACATCTCAACAGGCACACTGTTAGCAAGGCTACAATAGGACTTGATAATAAAATAAGGTAGAAAAATGGCTTGTAAGAGGGAAAAAACCCCTTGAAGTAAGTCTGAATATGTATTCAGAAGTGTTGTTCCACAAGAAAGGAAAGCAAAGGCGGTTTTGTACTATGACGGTCACAGGCTGACGACCTTTGAAGTAACTCAGAAAACCCACAGCGAGGTGTGGTTACTTGATTCCTGTTCGTCTATCTGCATGAGAAGCACAGAAGTCCTTTCCTGCCCAAATACTGCGGCTCCTCCCTGAAATCAGTTCACTGCAGGCATCGTCATGCGATCCGGAAGGAAGTGCAGAGGTGCTCTGCTTTCTGGGTCCTCCTGGCAGAATCCTCTGCAAAGCATGGATGCCTTCCAAGGGAGATGGAGATACCCAAGTTAGCACTGGGCTTTGCTGTCAGTGTCCGTGGCCACTTTCCAAACCCCCATTCACAGCTGTGGCCAGCTGCCAGATTTGGAACTATTATGCAAGTTAGCTCACTATTAGTCAGCCACTTTGAGCTGAGCTGCTCTTTCCTTCCCTTAAATGACAGTCTCACATTTCATGTCCACAGTGCAAAATTATAACTGACACGTAATTTAAAACCCAAGATGCCTTGATATAAAGCTCTACTCCAGTAAATGGGATCAAACAGCAGGGCATTTCATTTGACAGAATGGATATTTCTAGTTTTAATATTACATTAACTTTTCCTCTCCATGCCTCACATGGATTTTTCATTCTTTGGCAGCAGTACCTGGCTGCCAACCAGCCGTAAGTCTGATGGGGGGGGGAGGTCCCAGGATTTCAGTTATTCCCTCTGGGTCAGAGAGGATTCCTGGATAGGTGACATCAACTCCCTGATATTTTTCATTCCTTCTTTCACTTGTGCTCAGTGAGAAACTTTGCAAGCCCACAGCCCAGCTGTAAGAGCTGCATGTTTTACCTACCGAACCCAGCCTGCTCCAGACACAACAGCATTCATCTTCGAGGGATAAGAGCAACCTCATCACTCAGAGGTGATGTAGGATTAAATTGCTGATAACGACAACAGATTAGCAGGCTGCTGCCCTCCAACTAATACATCTTTGCAACAGGCCTGCAGTATCACCTCGGGTCTGGGGCCCTGGTAACACATGTGCAGTTTGTGAATCCGAGCTGGCTTGCATCTTCCTAGTTTAGTGTATGCGCAAATGTCAGTGTCTGCCTACACAACAGTCTAGACAGAACCTCATTCCCTTATTTTCCCTTGCGACCCCTGAGAATTTTGTAGTCACAAGCAGAGTGTCTAGTAGGAACTTCTTGTGGAGTGAGTGTTAGCATCACATTGCTAGCAAATGTGAGGTTATATACTTGCCAGAAGGTGATTAGCTGTAATATGAATAATACAATACCTATCCTAGACACCTTGGATGAAAACTCTGAGTAATCACTCCAGCATGATGAAGTAAAGTGCTCTAGCTAAATGCCTGAGTGCTGCGTAACTACATTTTTTAATTAAAGTAACCAAATACATCTTTAATGTTGATTAAATGAAGTGTAGATTTGAGAATTCTGTAATACATTTTAGACATCAGATAAAGATTTATCTTTGGTCAGAGACAAAGCGTGGAAAACCTAGCATGACAAGTGAATTTCAGGAACACAATCACAACTGAAACCAGGAGGGTTTTACGGAAACTGCGGCAGAAAATTTATGAGCCCCACTAACCAGGAGCACCAGATCACCTCTAGTAGAGGGACAGACCCCCAAAGTCTGCGCAGACCGCCCCCCCTATGCTGCCTATGCTCTGTCACTTGACACTGCCAGGAGTGGGAAGGAGGACCTTCACGTTAATAAAAAAACAGCTCAAACAGATCTGTATCGACATGCCTCAGATAAGAGCTAGCCAGCACTCTCAGATCCCTTCACATGATTGATTGTAATAATTTAATCATGTAACAGTTGCTGTTTTTCTGTCTATCAAGCCTTGTTGCTGTATTTCAATGTCCGAAATGATATAGAGCATTTTCCCTAAGACTTTGTTATTCTTGGCAAAGAGTAATGTCAAGAAAAATGCCTTCTAACTGTTCCTGCCAGAAGAGGGAAAAAGAACAAAAGAATTAACACTTGCACATGCTGTCTGTGGGTTTATGGATGAAATCCGTGCTCCAAGTGGGTTGTGTGAAGTGAAAACACTTCCTCCTCTGAAAGAAACCCACATGACCTCTCTGTCTTGTCAACTGATCTGAAACAAATATCACTTGAAATCATCACAGTAGGTTTCTTCAGATGATGTATCCTGCCCGCAGAGAGCTCATCCAGCAGGTCCTGTCTGCTTTTGCACCCCTCTTGAAGAGCTTCATCTGCAGCGACATTTACAGTGAACCAAGTTTACTTGAGCATAACTCAGATTTCTCTTATGTGTCCTTGCATATCTTTCCTTTGCATCCTTGGACCGTCTGCTACTTCAGGAGGCTGTGTCCTCTGAGATTCAGAACTCTGCGTGAGGGCTGTGGAGACAGTTAGGCTCACTTGTATGTAGCTCCTTTGGGTATCTGAGCAATAAAAGCAGCATGTGTTTCAGCCGCTAGACATTAATCTGGATCCTCGGTATTGCTAGGTTGCCTGTGCTGAAGCCTGTGTTAATGCGGTTCACTTGCTAATTATACCCAACCAGCTAGTTTGTTCAGTGATTCTGCATTGTCCATTCACGTTTTGAATGTATCTGGCATACCATGAGTTCCATAGAAAAAACATATTTAACCCAAATTAGTAAATTGTACCAAGTCTAATATCTTTGAATCAATAACTGGATTTTTAAATGCAAAAAAAAATTGCATTAACTGCATTAATAATCCTTACTCCTTCAAAATCATTGAGGGGAGTTGGTCTCTGTATGGCAAAAGCAGCAGTTGACTTGACATCTAGCATTCTTCCAATTCTTTTTTTCTACCATTTCTTTGTCCTTTTAGCTATACAGCAGTTCATTTTTATCCCTTAAGGTTTTCCATGCAGGCAAATCCCCTTGAAAATTCATGTCCCCACTGGTTTTGAAGAAAATGGGCTGTGATTAAGCCAAGTTGCATTAGTTACAAAGTTGTCATTTGCAAAACACCAAATACATAAAAGCATGGGAAATGCATCATTAAGGATATAAATCTTCTCTTCTACCCACCTAATAAATAAACACATTATTCTTATCAGGTACAAAGTACAGCACACTTCATCATAGCTCCACAAATGTAACCTCCAACCTGTTCTTTCAACAGGAGCATTACAATGAAGTGCAAAGCTTTCCTTGAAAACAAAGAAGTCTGGACTCAGATTTCTACAATGGCGCATATCAGTACAGCTCTTTTGGCTTTAGAGATTCTGAGTTGTTTTACATTAGCTGAAGATCTGATACATTGTATGTGAACTTTTTTATTCCACTCCATAGTTCTCCTTCCGCTTTGGAGCTAGTATTCTCCTTTGACTCCTACATGTTGTAGGCTGGTAGGATTCTATTTCTAAACGAAAACTGATGTCTTCTTAAAAGATGTGTTCTAGCTCAAACACAAATTAATTCGGGGCAGTATTAGGCAGTTCATCAGACTCCACCATCTTACTTCTTTTCACCTTGAAATGAGTGAAGCTATTTGAAGAGCTCAATAGCAACAGAATTTTTGTGTTCCCCAAAGGTTATGCAACCCAGCAAGTCCGTCTTTCCACTGATACCAATGGGTTTTGCTGAGGCCCTTGTTTTGGCAAGGTGATCCAGCTTGGCAGCCTTACTAACTGTGGGGTCTGCACTACAGTTGTGGGACCCTGCTGATAGAAGAGCCAGCACAGTGGTAGCAACAGCAATGACTTACAGAAGCTCACAGCGAGGAGGAGACTGGTACTGTGAAAGTAGAAGAAGCAGGGATGAGATTAAGACTTGGTTTACTAGGTGATTTGCCAGGACAGAAGAAGGTATCCATATTTTCAAGTCATGTTTGCTTCCTGAAAAGCTATTCTCACACTCTAGGGAAAAGACGATGAGAGAGACTAACTAAGGATAGCAAGCTGCAGGTTGAACCAGACTCTCACAGGGTGTAAAGGTGTTTCCCTGCAGGGATTTTTGTGGGAGATTTCACGGAAGCAGACCCCATCTTCCCTGTGGTACAAAAATTGCTTGTTGAAGAACTCTTTGGACACAAATAGTAAACTACATTTTCAGTCCCAGGCAGCTCGCAGCTAAGGAATGCACATAACAAATCACAGCCAATGAAAGAGCATAAAGAGCTTTTTAAAAAAGTCAGTGACTATAATTTTTAATCTCAGTAATGGACAATTACTATATTTCTGATATCCAACATCATAAACTTTAGTTACTGAGTAGTCTGAGCCAGCACTCATGATTAAGATAGAACTTTAATATACAGCAGCTACTCTGAGTATTAGAGGAAAGATCCTGAGAGGAGTAGTCTAAGACGTGAGCATCTTGCCGCCTTCTGTGCCAGGATACTGATCTGTGAACCAGTCAAAGGAGTCCTGTTAGAAACATTTTGGGGTGACACAGGGCAGCACAAGGCTGCTAACAGATGTCCTCATGGATTCAAAGATTATTTGAAAGACTTCGACTTCAGCTACTGACGAACTTCTCCTGAAGGATGTGTTAGGCAGAGGGCTTTGATTAAGATATTCCCAGCAAAATCTCACCCCTACAGCAAATAAATAAAAAATTTAAGCTGTGCTCTGGACACGTAAGCACTGGGCAAGTTTCAGCTGATGACTTCTAATCAAATCTGCATGCAGTCTGGAAATGAACCTAGCCCATCTTTTCTTCCTTTTTTTGTTTTATTTTTGTGAAAGCAGCCCTTCTCTGCTCTCTTCCTCTTTGTTTTTCCTGCCTCATGGAAGCAGATTGCACAGTTTACAAACCAAGCTGACTATGCTATTTTTAAGTGAGCGTCATTTTGACTTTCAGGTTTCAAGTGAATCAAAAAGCACAAAAATGGCGGCCCTGTAATAAAAAAAAAAAGACTCTGACAACACCTGGAGATTAAATCCATGGATATTCAGAGAGTCCTGGATGCTCATTGAAATGGTGTCTTTTTAATTGTAAAAAAATGAAAATTAAACAACAGGACAACTGCAAGGTTGTGTTTGCTGCATGTTGTGGATTATAATGAGATTCTGAGCAAATAAACTCCACTTCAAAACAGGTGTTAAAGAACAGTAACCACAAAATCCTATAAAAGAGAGACAATAACCACTGTGACTTCAGTTTTCATTTGCACATGGGAAAGACTGACTTGCAAAGTGTCATTTAATTGGAATTTTGATTATTACTACAGTGTGGCACTAACAGCAGTATTAGAGGAGACCCATGCAGGGTTGAGCTGATTAATGGAGTTGACTAGCCCATTGAGAGCTTAAAGTTGCCTGACAATTCAACCCATTAATTAGCAAGATGCCATATTCTCTCCCACTGGGCTCTGCTGTATTGAACTCACAAAAGCTTGAAGCTCCTTCCACAAGTTTTTCAGAATTTCTTCTAGGAAGTTTTCCTTCTTCGTAAGAACATCCATACCAAGTCAGATCAAAGGCTATATTGTCACTGAAAATAGCCAATAGCAGGTCTCAAGGGGGGATTATAACAACAACCTAATTACATAAAGGCATTTCCTCAGAATATGCTCCTCATTTGCAGGATCTCATTGATTTCTCAGCTTGTATAAACTTTAAGCATCCATTATTAAATCCCAGAAAGAAGCCCACTGCTTACCTATGCTTTCTGTGAAGAACCAACTGGCACACGCATGTCATTTGCTATCTTAATTTTTTACCCCACAGAAAGAGAGGATAGGACACTGCTGTGATTAGGTTGGTCATTTGCAGTTCTAGCTTTCCAACAGGAATCCAAAAAATTGGCATAAATCTTCCTGTGCATTGATTCAGTAGCTACATCAAAGCTATAGACCTTTATTTATACCAGTTGCTTCAGTCATCCAATAGATGAAATCTATCACAGCAGAGCAACTGTGCATTAGCATCTTCTACAGGGTGATCCCAAGCCATACAGGAAAATTACCATTTCCTGTTAGATTGCATAGGAAAGTTCTATCATGATTTATAAATTAAACTTGAAACTGCCAAGTGTATTTTCATTGTCCCACCAGAGAAAACTGTCAAAAATAAACAAACACCGCAAACAGACTGGAACAGAGATTAAATCTTCTGGAAGGGGTCTGGAAACTGCTTACTTTATTTTCAGAACGAGCATAACACAAGCACTATATAATAATACAGAATGAAAGAAAATTAATTGGGCCCATATATTTTTGTACATGCACAGGATGAAGTTGTCTTGCAGTCTTGCTCTATGCATGTAGAACAATAAGCAATCTTTTCTCTTTTGCAAGGCTGATGCATGCTTACACAAGCTGCAAATGAAACCAAAATTCTTCATAAACATGCTCTGAATGGACACTGATTTCAGTTGCATACAGCACTGGAAATTAGAAAAAAACAGCTATTTCTTTCTAGTAAGAGTCTAAATTCCACAAAGCAATCAGGAGGACTGGTGGAGGGAAATGAAAGGCAGGGGGAGGGGGGCAGAGGGGTGGAAAGGACAAGTCTGTCTGTGAAAAGGCAACTAAGGAAAAGTCACCCAGTCCAAGTGCATCCTGCACCCATCCGGCATAATGCCTTCACAAGTGCCTAAGTGACAACAGAGATTCAGTGAACCTCCACAGGAACATTTCCGCGCAGAGCTGGAGCAGGATACTTTCCCACAGCACTATTTCTTCCTATTTGGGTGGCTCTTCTGTCCCAAGAAATGTGCACAGGTATACAAAGCACATACCCCTTGTTCATAGGTATTCCAAGCTTAGACTGCATGTTAGGTGAAAGCTGGTTTGTCTGCTGGAAACCCAACCTGCTGCAAACCTAGCCTGCTGCTCCTAAGCATGACAGTGATTCATGAGACAACCCCAAGCTGTTCAGAGTTGTGAGACCCCTGGATATGCGGCAAACAGACAGCAGCAGTCATGGCCATAAAGTGAGGACCTTAAAGTAAGAGGTCTGGGATTAGCCCCTGCTCCACTCCCGCTTCAAGCTAAGAACCCAGAGCAGGCACTTCAATCCATCTTTGACCATCACTTTAGGCAGTCTGAATATGGTCCCTACACCCTTGATGATTTTATGGAATTTAGACTCCTGACTCGCCTAATGCCTCATTTTCTAAGCTGTTTTAGGTGCTTCCAGGTGAAGGCAGGTAGGATTTTGTACAGCATCTAAAAAGAAGGGTGATTTCAGTGGGAAGTAAGCACTTCATTTGCACTTTTGAGAACACCGTTAGGCAGCTATGTGTATTTTTAGGTGAATAAATACTGGGGGAATTCGGGCTTGGAATGCAGTAGAGCACATGGTTGATGGGAGATCATGTCAGCTGTAAGAAATTCACTGCATTTTCCTTTGCTTAGAAAACCTGATACACATCAAAGTTTGCTCATATTCCTCACACAATTGGAAAAGAAATGCAGGCACCTGGCCCCCACCACTTCCACAGCCCAACCTACAGTATATGCCTGATTACTCCTTTGTCTCCTTCTTTCATCTTCTAGCAAATGAGACACACACAAATGGAAGGAATTTCAGCATCTTTTAATTCTTTACTAGCCTTTAAACACAGGCCTCGCAATTCGAAAAATTCCCTTTGCTTCAATAATACCAGGCTTTTTACATGATGTGTTTCTTCACTAATGCTTTCAAAGCACCTTGTAAGTGAGTTTAATAGCTCATTACTATTTTATATATGGAAAAACCAAGGCACAGAGCTGACAGCAATGTGCACAACTTCATTTATCAGGCCAAAACCAAGAAAAATGCTCTGGATTTCCAGTCCAGTGCCCTGGGCTAAACTTTATTTACATTCATTTCACTAAGTTCATCAGATAGTCTGATAGATGTCGTCTGTTCCACAGACACACGGCTTTTAAAAAGATACTTTCTAAAAATAATTTGTTGCTCTGGTTTCCCCCTCATTAGGAGACACTTGTGAGCATAATAAAGAAAAAAAAAATTACAGTGGGGATGGCTATTTCAAGAGAAAGAAGACCAGCAGCAGCTCCAGCAGACAAGGAGTTAAATCCCTGCTCAGGTCTGCTGCAGCCCTAGGTTTTTGAGTCCCAAACCAGGTGGAGTTTGAAGGCTCAATCAGTAATATCAAGACACACCATAAAAGCAGCTGCTGGCCCACAAGCACATTATTCTGGGTGCAAGGGTGATGAGGTATATGAGGGATTGTAGGCTAGGCTACAAGTAGCAGAAAGCAAGCTATCAGAACATTTCTTATTTGTTAGGGATTTTTGATTTTGTTGTTGTTTGGCTGTGGGGTGTTTTTTTTTAAGTTAAAACTACTTGTGAAAGTCAAGTGGTAGCTGAAAAGCAGACTGGTGTAGGCAGCCCTAAAGATTAGTTTTCTTTATGGCTAGAGAGGGTCTGAGCAATGATAATTCTCTGGTAGAACTGGGGAAACTCTCCTACAGTTTAATTGAAAGTGAATTTTAGAATATCTCTTGTTTTTCTCTACTTCTCTAGCCCTTTGAAGAGACAATATGAACTTCAAGCTGATGGTCCTCTGCTCCTGTGTGAATGGAGAAATACATGAGAAAAAAAATGTGATTTCTAATATTTTTAGCACACCACAAAGCAAGCTAGATAATTTATGGGGAAGTGAAAGATGAGATGCCTATGGTCTAAATAACTAGATTCCTGAAATTGTTGAGGTGAGAGATCTTTGCAGCAGTTTTCCTCTGATAAGCTAGAGGTGCAAACAAAAGACTTAGGTTCAGGTCTCTGGGTGGGATTCAGCTCCTAAGCTCCACACAGACCATGGACAAGCAACAAATGAAGCAGGTATTGTAAAAAAATATATCGTACTCGGTTCAGTGTGATTTGTGGTGTGGTAAAGAAGGGAGCAAGCAAAATCATGAAAGGTCAGAACTATAGCTGTATGACTGTTCTATTCTTTGGGTTGTTCTTAAACCTCATTTGTTCTTGGGATTATATTTGAATGCTCAGATGAGGATATGCCTTCATGTGTGTCCCTACCCAATAATTCTGGTAACATGTTGACAGCTGTCACCAACTTTGGTGAGTCCGGATGTCTTAAAGAGCTAGTTCTGCACCAGGTTTTGAAAATACACTTGCTTGCAGCAGACTCTGGAAGATCCTTCACTGCAGTATGGCTGGGAGGTCAGGCATAACCTGGTCTCAGAAGTGCTGTGGGACAGATCTTAATGTGCCAAGTGTAAAACTTCAATTGCAGCTCATGGTTTTGCTACTAGGAGTTATACACACAAAGGAGAAAAAAAATCTGTACTTGTAGAATGACAGATTTTTCCATACCCTTACTAAAGAGAAGGCCTTGCTAAGAGGGGCCTGTCCAAAGAGAGGAGGAAGAGGGCTCTTGTACTTCCATACCTCTCTAACAAAATCAGAACTTGCTTGTCCTTCTGAAACTTCCTGTCCAGAACTTTCCAAAGTCACTATAGCAGTAAAAGTCCCCTCCTTCTCAAAGTCTGTAGAAAACAAAAAGTTAGCAAAGCACATTGCTGCTCCTGACTCACTCCTTGTGACTTATGGAAGGCCACCACTTATTTTTAGCCTGCAGCCCTTTCTTATGATGTTTGTGACACTGATTTCTTTTACAGCTTTTTTTTTTATGTGGGTTGCAATGGATGTTACAATGAAAAGTGTCTGTGGCTTGTTGCAAGATGTGGATGTCATTGATAAAGGGTCAGAAACTTTGGTAATGGTACCTTTAGAAAACACTTGGCAAAGGTCACTGATCACTGTGCTTATTTGGATGGTATTAGACAAACTGTGCTTATGGCTGTTTCCAAGGATGACTGAATCTGAGAGCTAGCTGAAAGGCTTGATTCAAGGTGGTATTATCTGTCATTGAAAAACAGCTTTTCCCCTTTTCCGTATGAAAGCACAGTTTTCAACCCAGTGCTTCCCCATTTTGGGCACTGCCGATGCCCGCTCCACTGAACCAATGCCATCGAGGAAGCAGGGAGGAGGTACTCTGTGTCTGTTTTCCTTAAAACCCCTTGTGACCTTCTGCACGGCATACTAAGGGTTGAAAATGATTGTCTTCTTCCTGCTTCCAAAGTTTTTTCAAGGAGTGTTTATGAATTTTTACCTCTCTCTTCCTCCTCTGAATTACCTTGGGCCTAATGTTTAGTCTTCTATGGAGCCGCAAGGGATCAAAAAAAAAAAAAAAAAAAAGATGTGCCTGCTGCACAGCCAAAGGGTCTGCAGCTATGGTCCAGGAACATCTATGACTTCATTAAACATTTTCACCGACAGCAATGGAGAAAGCTGTTCTGTTTGGCATGCAGTGTAGTGGGAACTGAATGAAGCTGAACCTGCCAAGTCACAGTCCTTGCTATTAGACCTGTACTGAAAAGGTTTCCTTACCCACATAACAATCACTTTCCTAATAGTTTCAGAGCTAGAGCAATTTGATGGTGGTGGGAAATGAAGGGATGTTCCATACCTGGGGGTCCAAATTCAGCCTGATCAGCCACTAACAAGGTCTTCTGTGCAGAAAGTGAATTATCCTCGTCCTTGTGGGCTGACCTGCCTCTTTTTGGTGATGACTGCTGCAAGAGTCGGATAACTCCCCAGAGTAGAGAGTGGCTCATTTCTAGTCTGTTAGCTCCTTGGGATGCAGTTCAGTAGACGGCCATCTACTCACAGATCATTCTTTCATTTTAAAACTGGAATGGTTCATGACTTCTGTTTTTCACTGTAAACAGGGAGTGCAGTTACAATAAGCTTTGTTAAATTACTTCTGAAAGGGAGGAGAAAGCTGTGCTGTAGTTTTGCAGATGAGGTGGGAAGACCTGGATTGTATGGCCTCCTGTGTGGGGTAAGCCCTTCTGACAACACACCACAGAAAAAAGGCTGAAGGACGTCCTCTAGAAAACACTGAACCACATCATGAATTTGAACCTGGCACCAAGGATGTGCTCAGTATTTTCCCAGCTTTCCAATGAATCAGTGGAGATTTGCCCCTCTCGGGGCAGACAGTACACTAGAGACAGGATGACTGAATCTGCATGGGTGTCCATCTTCCTAAAAACCCTTGTAGATTTTAACTTGAGACAACATATCTCTCTTAATCCATGTACTAGAGAAAAAGTGCCTTCCAAGATGACCATTCCCTTCACAGATCTTTCTCCTTTTTGATTGTTGAATATATTCTTACTTAATCACATTGTCTGCAACAGTAATACCGAGACTCAGGGATGGATTATTGTCTACCTTATGTTGATCCTGCCTACTCTTGAGACACTAATCCTATGGATGAGCATCTTGGTTACCTTTTCTTTAATCAAGTAATGTTATTTTTAGCATGGACATATTCTATACTAAGGTAATGATAGCTTTTTTTTTTTTTAATTACACTGGTAGAGGCTTGGAGATTTAAGCTTTACTGATGAAAAAGAATCAAGGGCAACTGTGGTGAGGAAGAAGCAAGGGGGAAAATTCAAGGAAGGGTTAATGAAAAAGGAGAAAAAAATCAAGGAGGAAAAATCCTTAGAGATTGTGGGGTTGAGTAGTTATTTTTCTGGAGGGGATATCACTCTCTAGACTCTGAAAAATTTGTAATCTATATTAAATATAGAACAATGCAAGGGAGAGAAGAGTTGTGGGGAAAGATAGAGGAGATACAGCAGATGGTAGTGGGAAAGAAATTTGGGAAAGGAAGGAGAAATAAAATGAGAAAAGCAATATTAAATGTAATAAAGGGGCAGTACTTTTTCATCACTTTCTCTAAAATGTATGAAAATATGCATATTTCATGCCTCTGTGTGTATGCAATTGTGTGTGGCTCTTCAAGGGCCTGTGTATGGAGCAGCAGAGTGCGTGTAAGTTTTCTGACACATCTGGAATACCTGCAATGCTCCAGGCCAGTAAGCAAAATACGTAGTGTAAGGTTTATTTAAATTTAAAAAGATGAAGTTTAATGAATTAAAGATGAAAATGAGTAAGACACATTTCTGCAGTAGCCTTTGAATTTGCTTTGTTAAATGCAATTTATTTTGCATTTCTTTATATTTTTCCACTTCTAGCTGCAGGTTTTTCATTCTTCATAATACAGAACCCATTGCAGGAAGTGTCAGGAGATGGACTGGAGGTTTTTAACTGAGAAGAAAATTAGGAAACTATAATCCTGCTATCTCAATCTGTGACTGATTGCTACTAGTAGCTTAATTCCACTTAAATTTTTCAGTAATCAAGCAGACTGGAAGATGATCATACCAATGCCACAGTCAAGCTACATGTTAAGAAGCAATTGATGTTTCTGGACTGTGACATTTATATCAAAGTCAGCGCTTCGGGATCACTGCTGATGGAAGAGGTGATACTGCATTTAGCAATGCATTTATTTCTCCTCCTGTCATCATTAGGCAGTTTTAGTTCTAACTGTACCTGTGGCTGGTCTTGGAGCTCTGGTTCTGCAAGGTGGACGGATCGCAAGGCAAGTGCAGTAGCTGTCCAAGGCAGAAATTATAGGTGTCTGCATCTAAAGAAACATCTGATTGTAGAATTGCCCATTGTGTTTCTGTTGTCTTCAGTTTTCCAGTGAAATGTATTAGTAAACTGGGATTGTAATGAATGCACCTGCTCTTTTCAAAGCTCCAAAAATGGGCACATGAGCAGTGAATATTGAAGCAAAACTTTCGTTTACATCTTTAACCTGCTATGATCTTTCTCTTCCATACAAATTCTCAAATCCCAAGAAAAGTTGCCTGAACAGGCATTAGCATCTGTTGATTTGACATCACCAAAGTGGTGCAGGCAAGATTCCGTTATTTGTTTTTTACTTCACTATTTCTTTGACCTCAAACACATTTCAAAGAGTTCCATTATTTTCAACAGTTCAGAACATGTCAGTTGAAGAAAAAAAAATAAAACGTGCTGCAGGTTTTCTTCAAGTAAATCAAAAACAGTAGTAATTACCTTCCATATTTCATTTCAGAAGAACGGTATATTCATGACTCAGTGTGGTGCTGTAGACAAATTAGTATTAAGGGAAACTTGGAGGAAGCTACAAGAACACTGAGAGAAGAAAGCATCCAAGAAGAGCTTTTTCATTCTCTAATAAACCAAAAAAGATGGAAATGTCTTTAGATGAGGTTCTTAAGCAGATGTGTGCAGAGCTGTACGCAAGCTACTTCAAAGTAGGACACAGATGTTGTCTGAATAATTTTTCTGACACTTCTCTATATACGTGCATGGCCAGCTAGGAGTTGCTGTAGTCATTGCTGCCAGTGGCCATGCCAGAACAATTGCAGTTTGGAAATTCCTGCCCCCAAACTAAGATTGATAGCCAGGAATGAAGAGGAATAATGCTACTGTCATTAAGCTAACCTTGTGCCTATTAGCTTTCAGTATATCGTATATTCATATAAGGCAATTGCTTAAACACTGGGAAAGCCAGAAGCCTAGGGTGGATTGAGCTGTATCACCACTCTTAACATGAAGGCTTATCAGAGCTAGTAATTTTACTCATTTGGATTAAATTTCTCTTCATCTGCATTTCGACTATGTATTTTTAAAGGCAGGAGTTATCTAGCCAAAAGTTACGTACCACTGTGTAAGCAGTGTGTCTTCCCAAAGCAGGAGCCTGAAACTTTTATCAGGAATTCAGTTTTCCAGTTTGTTCAAGGGAGATATTGTATGGAGGCAGAATGCATGTGTAACTAGTGATTCAGTTCAAAGATGCTTTCAGCAGGATAACTTGCACAGGACGCACAACTTGACGCAAATAGCAAGTATGTTTCTTGCCTGCCCTCCCCCAATGTTTCTCTACACACTTTCATCTCGTAACTGGAATAATTGCTATTCATATCTGCAAAAAAGATTTTTAAATATTCTTCTCTCATCAAAGACCCACACAGAACACCAATTCCATGGAAAAATAAGGCCATTTTGGGTACAGAGTAGTTACATGTTGTATGACATTACTTGCATATGCACACAAAGCCTTTGTTCCACACGGTGTGCATTTGTGCATAGGCACTTTAATTGTCCCCCAGTCATACTGATTTCTCTTGAAAGAGATCCTCCTCCTTCAATCATACAGTCCCTTGAGCACTCCCTTATAGGTACTTTTCTGTGCCCCTGCTTCTCTTTGCACTTCATTTCTCCAGTCAGTCTTGCTTAAAGTTTTCTTTACAAGATTAGAAAGCCTTTAGGCAAAAATGTTCTCATCCTGCTTTGTCACGTGGATCCCACGTTTCCTGAGCAGACTCTGTTCCTCAGAGGAGAGTCCTGTACTGGCAAACACTGAAACCCTACCTACAACACTAGCTCCACTACCAGCTATTGACCTGCAGAATACCTGCTCCTACATTCATCTTTCTCCTTCATCAGCAGAACTGAGGAAAACACCTGCTAGTTTCCCATGTCCTTCACTCCCACATCCAGAGCTCTGTAGTCATTCCTTACGTTGCTAGGGTTTCCCTTGGCATGGTCTCAGGTGGCTGCATAGATAAGCACAGAGATAATACTCCAAGGGCCAGATAAGCCTTGGATGTCTTTTTCTAACATACTGGATCTGAGTTAAAGAATCACAGAATAGCTGAGGTTGGAAGGGACACTTGGCGATCATCTAGTCATCGTCGTCCCGTCCCCCCCCCCCCCCCCCCACAAGGGGGGGCCCCACACGGGGTGTTGCGGGGGGTGTTGGGGGGGG
>Ga0181612_115252_pt1 | contig 24739 bp, 8 predicted proteins | sample HoacroProtozoa21_FD_119630 | JGI IMG/M metagenome (GOLD analysis project Ga0181612, IMG submission 119630) | Hoatzin crop microbial communities from Cojedes, Venezuel. Combined Assembly of Gp0051906, Gp0051904, Gp0051908
CTAAGCAGATTGTAACCCCTCCGAATGTTCAGGCAATGCACATACAATCCCACAAAATTCTCCTGAACATGCTTCTTAACTTCTCCATTCAAAGAAACACCCCATGAATAATTTTCTTGTACACCTAGGTCCTTTCAGGTAATATCCGGGAACATTGAGCGTTAGTTTGGACCAGTGTGTCAGAGACTCCTTTTGGAGACTCTGTTCGCCACTCACCATCCGTCTTTCACCATTGGTTCCTCTCCACTGCTCAGCCCTCTTCATGATGTAACTCAGCTCCTGACTTGAAATCTCTAAGTCCAGTGGAACAAAGAATGTGCCTTCCTCACCATGAATGCGTCGAAATACATCCAACAGCCAACCTTCACTGTGTAGCCTGTGGGTAGAAACGACACATTTGGTTTGTCTTTGAAAGGACTCGCCACAGAAAAAAGAAAAATATGTCTTACCCTTTTGTAGACTTCTAAATCTTGGTATTCTCTTAATGACATTGTACTCTACCCATGAATAAGAAGCTTCTTTCCCACAAGTTCTCCAGCAAACAACCCTCCCCAACCCTCTAGAGTCTTTACAATGCCTGAACCAAGTCACATAAACTTGAGCAACAATTTCTTTTATTTCTCTCAAGATATTAACTTCCCAAAAAGATCCTGATCTTCCTTTCCTTTAGAAATGTTCAATGTCTGTCTTCATCATTGGTCTGTGTAACTAGTTCCAGTGCTTACATGAAGTACCTCACTTAGGCACGAATGGAAGTCCTGCTGCACCAGGGTTCAATAATAGGCAAACCATATCATCTAGAAAGGAACTACTCACCGTTTTTTTCAACCCCAAGCCTGCAGTCTATACAATTTAAACTTCTCTTAATGTTAGACAAGTTCATTTCATTTGTTGGCTTTGTTTTTCTATGACATTTCTGTGCTGTGGTAAGGAACTGAATCAGCACTACACAGTAAAATTGTCTACCACAAAAAAGGCTTGCTGTGTGGTATTTCTTAATGTAGGTGAAACCAAGAAATATTGTGGGGCTTTTGGAAAAGCCTAGTGTCACATTTTTAGCCTTGGATGAACTTTAAAACTTCAAAACACTGCTGTTTAATTCAAAAGGAACCTCTTCAAGTTCATCTCTTTCTCATTCTACTTTTGTTCCAAAACCAGGGGTTTAGAATATACATGTCAGAGTATTTAGAATCCCAGTCTTAAATATTGAACTTAAGTATTTTCCCTTTTTCTCTTCCAAGCTAAATACTTCATTACAATTCAGTCATCAGTCCCAGAGATTGGCTGGGCAGTCATGAGAAGTGCAGAGATTGCTGTGTGATGCTGCAACCAACAAAACGCTCAGATTTCTGTCAGCTGTACAGGTCCTTCATTTCTTGGCAGGTGGGAGAGAGAGCACGGGCATAACTCCTTTCACCTTCTGAACTCTCATCCTTCTCATGTACAGCAGCACTAGATGCAGTTCTTCTGGGTGACCCTTCTTCTTGGGTCTTGTATTGGCATGTATGTACTAGACAACATGCATGTGGGTGGAGGGCAGGGGACTGTGCAGGTAAATCAGAATGAAGTTCACATTTACACTAGCTCTACACCTCACCTTACAGTGCACACAGTAATTGCAGAGAAGCACACTCAGTAAGCTGCTTAATACAGTTTTGCCCACAACTGAGGTTTAGTGTGGAACAGAAATGAGGAGACGCACCAACAGTTAGTTTGATTTTCAACTTGATCTCTGGAGAAGCTTTAGCTCTGTCTTCTAAAGGGAGTATGTACCTCAGAGTCAAGCTCTATATCCAAGAGTTTCTGTGATGGAGTAGCTATTCTGATACTGAAATCTGGCAGCCTGGCTCAGCATCAGATTAGGGACTTCTATCTCCTGCTTTGCTGCAAAGGCGCCCTCTGTACTTTTTCCCTCCATCCTTCTTTTTTGAAATATGCCTTTTTGAAGCTGCAGCCCTAAATTTCCTGTAGCTTCCAAGATGTCATTTTGGGATTCTGTTATCAAAAGTGGAGAGCAGCTGGAAGATAACCTAATCAAGATGGAGGTAGTCCTGAGAATATAAACAAACTGGCTACAAAGAAATAATAGAAAAAGCTCTAAAGTGAGAAATGCGAATTAGTGCTAAGGCAGAGTAGGATACTAAAGTATCTGAAAACAAGTTACAGAAGAATTTTTTTAGAAATAAGTAATACCCTTCATGAAGTTATTTTCCATATTCCACGGTGTCTTCAAAGAAAAGTTTGTGTCTTAATCCCTGGATCTACACTAGATTTTTTTTGACAAAATGGATACATTTTTGCAAACACTGACTCAAAATTGTCTTCTGCTTAGTTGAAAAACTAGTAGTTAAGCTTCTGGGTTTTCTGGCCTTCCACTCATCTTGAAACAAAAATATTCTATGGTGTTTGTCTTTGAAATTCCAGGTCAACAATTTAAATCTTTTGCCACTTATCTTGCATAACAAGAAAAAGACCTTGCCATTTATTTAAGCTCACTTAATGTAACTTTCTTATTTCAAATGAAGTAAAATTTAATGCAGTTAAATTACTGTCTATTTGCTGCCATAAACATTTTCTATATGAAGATTTTAAGCACATGGTTATAAACAATATAATTAACTTTGAATTAATTAAGAATCATGAAGCCTGTCTTCCAGCTTCGTTCCTTTTGCCCAGAAGTACTCAGTCTGCTCCTGTTACCTGGTTTAATTTTTTTCTTTGGCATGAAAACTAATAAAAGGCTTCTTCTTCTATCTTAACATGGCTTCTTATAAATATGACTGTAATAATTTCTATTGCTAATGCAATAAAGAGCAAAATAAAACTCAGATGTTCTTTTCTAGAAATCTGAGACCCAGTATAATACTAGTTATTTTTTTTTATCAGAAATAACAGAAAAAATTACAATTATTTGCTATCCAGAGTCAAATCAAAAAATTGACTTCTCAAAAATTTACACAAACCAAACACTGAATGGTACTGTGGTTTAAAACAACTTATATCCTCACTTGAGCATTTCTCATCCTTTATTGGAAAATAACTGTAAAAATATATAAATAATTTTGCTGTTAACACTGAAAAATGTACATTTTTGATGCTTTTCCCCCCAGGCTATTTCAATACCAGGAAATTTAGACTCTTTCCAGCAGATACTTTTAGTTGAGATGGGCCTACATTTTCTCACGGTGCAGAAAACGTTTCACCAACAAATTCCTAACTGTTTCTAATGCCTAGTGGAATTAAAATAAAGGAATTGCAACCAGTGCTGCTTCATTTTTTCCAAAAAGTAATTAGAATTTCTCTCCACGCTAGATGTACTACAGAGTCCCAAGACACCCAAGGGGAGCCAGATTTATTGAAGTATATTTGTTTATAAAGACACAAATAGATACCTAGTCCTGTTCATCCCCTGCCAGTGACTTCATTTGCTTCCTGGCTGTTAAAGAGTGCTGCCGTGAAGCTTTCTAGCTATGGCAGGAACAGACACTTCCCCTACTTGCACTGGTGGTCTGGTGGGTTCACTGTTCTTAGCCCTTTTTTATACTCTGCTGAACACTTCTGTTAAACGGCAAATTGTGGAGTAATTCTAACCAAAGGCACAACTCCATCATCCAGCAGCCAAAGTCTTCCCTGTGGACTGGTGTCTTACGATGAAGAAGACAGCCCTCAATATCTATATTGGTTTACCTTAAGAGAGAAAGATGTGGTGGATGCCTGTGTAAAAAATGTGTTATCTGAGTCGAGCACCATTACATTTGAATCTCTTTGAGATATAACACCTGAAAAATATTCTCACAAAAGGATACTACTGCCTTGGTTATAATACTATTTTCCCTTGAAAACAAATGCTGTTATATCAATACTCAGGAAACAATGTTATGAATTGCAGAGATGCTTTCCTTGAAAACTTTTTAAAAGGCTTTAATGCTATCATTAGTGGACTGACAGAGTGCTTCTCAAGAGTTCTGTCCAGGTCCAAGTTTCCCACTGTGTTGGGCGGTGGACATACGAGGAAGAGAAAGTTGATCCAACTTCAGAAGCTCATTGTATAACCACTCTGTGCAGACTCTGGTATTCAAAATACTTCTTTTTGTTATCAAGCAAAGAACTTCAAAGACCTTATGCGCTGTAAGAGATTTTGTTATCTTCCTCGCGTTTTTGTACTTTGCTATGAATCATTTTTAAAATGTGTTGTACTAAGATAACTTTTTTCCCCTAGTAACATCCTCCCCCCACCCCTTTATTGGAAAACATTATGGGAAAATTGATCCAGAAGGAAAGGAACCTTTGATGATCTTGCACCTGTTCCCTAGACAATGAAGATGTTGGTAATATTCTCATAAAAACCTGCCTTACAAATGTTTTAATTTAAATTAATTTGCCTGAGTAATAAACGACAGCAGCTAAAACTTATGAAGCTATTCAAAACTATTAAGTCAATGATTAAGAAGGCATTAACATCTCAAAAACTAATTAACTAGACTACCAGTACATTGGAGTTGTGTACAGCTTCCAGGAATGCCGGAGTTTCAAAATACTTTGCAGAAATTTAGATTGCCATTTATCTTTTTCTGCCTGCTGCAGCAGACTCTGTGGAAAGGAGACCGAGGGATGATCCTGTCGGATGAAGGGCGTGTGCTGAGCGTTTGTGTTCTTACCTTACACCTGCCTGCATCTTGCCTTTGCATACAGATTTTTACTGGTGCTTGGCACCACTCAATGTTCATCACTATGTGAGTCAAGGGCCGGTATAGAATTCATACTGCATTATATACGAGTCACATAGAAAAAATAAAATACACTTTTTCATTAGACAACCTATCTTGTTCTTTTTCAGGGTCGCATACCTGCCCCTATTGACTATACCACCAATTATGCCTACTAGAAAAGTGACAGGAAAAGTACTTGGTCTAATTTCATGATGAACTGAAAACTGGTAATGGGCTAAAGTCATGGAATTATTATTTGGATTAAATCATGTCATGCAGTGGTTTAAAGCCTCAGTCACATCAAGTCAAAAATCCTGTATGATCAAAAGGTTGTAAGACTCTGGGGGCCACTGCAGACTCAGAGAGAGATTTTGCACTTCACACCATATGTATCTTTCTGAATTTTTCCTATTTCTCACAAAAAAACTGCTTAGAAGACTGAAGACAATGTCTTTCAAAGTACCTAAATAAAAGGTACACACACTTTAGAGCTTAAACTTTTGACACAGACACCATTGTCTGAAGCCAAAGGAACAGAAGCTCCTAGACTCTATGAAAAATCATTGCATCAGTTTTTCCTGTTGAGGACATAAGTGGCTCCCTCTCTGACTTGCTGTGTCAAGCAGGAACTAACCCCTCCTTGATTGGCTGCAATTCTGGGCTCTGGACATGTGACATTGATGTGTCTTTTCTGATGTCACCTTATTTTACCTTACAGGAGAAGGGGCTTGAGCCTAAGCTCCTAAGGGAATAATGAGATAAAGTGACATACCTTAAAATGTACAGGTACAACACTGTCGACGAGATGATGAACAGGACTGCATAAAGCATCACAGTGATTAAGGCACCAGGAATCCCTGACTCCTCCGCTCTTACAAAGACCCAGTAGAGCTTTGCAGCATCAGCAATGGGTTTCTCTACACTGTTCCCAAGTCGCTGTCATGGGGGGAAAAAATCAACGTAAGAAAATGCCAAACCTGATTAGATTAGAGACACAAAAGAGTCTGAAATTCTTTATAAGAAGGATTTAACTGTAATTTGTGGGGCACACAGCTCAAAACCTGAAGGTCTACTACACAGAATTTGAAATTAACCATGAAATGTGTTATAAACTATTTTCTGACTCATATTAGTACAATTAAAATCAACCCTATAGAGGCAGCTTATTGAACAAAACCCAGGTCACAATGAAAATACTCATTGTGAGCTTCATTAACATATTTCAGGAAAAGTGGAAGGGGAAGAAGGCTGAAATTTGCCTTATTTCAATGACCAGAGATGCACAATATTGAATGATTTACACTGCTGTTTCTAGGAGTGCTGAGTGAGCAGAAAATACTAGTGCCTGCACATAATTCTAAACTGACCAGTCTCAAAGGCCCTTGTGACAAGAAAAATGCTGGTTCCTACCCGACTCAGCAAGTTACATCATTTTGAACATGTGCACTTTGGAGCGTGTATACACACCAGTTCCCAATTTCAGATCAAGTCAGTGTTTGCTGTTACCCCTGGAAAACAAATGGAACCATCCTGTTGTCTGAAATGCCAAATGGAAGTATCAGGCCATCTGTGTGTGTTGTTAGCTGACACCTAGCATAGCTCTTCCACTAGCCTTGCGAACAGCAGCATCAGTCAAAGAAGGTAGTGGATTCACAAAGCTTCACTGAGACTCAATGAGGTGAGAAAAATGGAGAAAACAACTACAGGTAGATCAACAGGGGACACCAGCAGGGTTTTGCTAAGTTTTGCCCAAGGGGGTTGACCTTCTTTCAGTGCAAAAGAGACAAGTTCTCCCTTATGAAGCATTATTTTAATTTATGTACATGCATTATTAAGTCTGTCTGAAACCTTTTAAGTCACAAAATCAGATATTCCCCTCATTCCCCATTCCTAGTGTCTGGTCAATCCAGTTTCGGAAGCCACAAAGAACATCCTGTAACACTGAAGAACAAACAAGCATCAGCATTATTTTATGATACAACCCTCAATTAATTTCTTTCTTTCTTGAGAATAAATAGAGACACAGTGAGAGCAACAGCTCTGAAGAGACCTGACTGTATCGTACTCGCACTTCTGTGGTGGAATTAAAGATACCTCTTAGCTGTACAAAGTAGCAGCCATAAGTTGTATCATTAATAGCTTCTCCAAACGTACATGACTGTAATACACTCTACTTCTTTATGCTATTATGTTCAACTTCTCTGTAAAAAAAAAAAGTACAACTCTTTTCATTCTACTGACAATGAAATATATCTTTAGCATACTAAATATTGGTAAGAAATTAATATTCATAGAGTAAAAATAGTACTTTAATTGGAAATAAGGTGGTTTGTGTGTTTTTGCAAAAATTCACAAAGAACCCTGAAGATTGTGTAGCACTCTACGTTTCATTACACTTCCAGTAAAATACGGAAAAAGATTTTTCAAAAAATCTATTCTTTTCCTTTTTTTCCCCATATCTAGTTCTTAACAACTAACCACTGTATTGACATATCATTGCCCTCTGCTGGATCAATCAATTTAGAAGAATTCAGCTACATATCATGGGTCTTCTACTGCTCAGAGCTCAAATAAATTCCTCTCTTCACATTTTTTCTGTTTAAAGTGACGCAGTGACAACCACATCCAGATTCAATCACATTGATACCTTTTGCAAGGATGTGAAACTGCACCATCAAATAATCCAGTTTATCACTCAGAGAGGGAGTCTGTGAACTTTAGGCTTCAAGAAACCTGCCCCTTCCTGAGCAACTTACTTGGATTAATGCTTAGGAAGAGTCAAAACTTCGTCCCCATTTTTGGCTTCTTTTGCAGTGACATGCATAGCAAACGAAAGGCAATTACAAGTCCAATGATGAGCTACACAAAGACTGAGAGTCTTGAATATACTTCTGTTCTCTCTCCACTCTTTGCAACACTACCAGGTTTCTGTAATGGAAATGACAGATCCCAGGAGACTGATAATGGCATATAAAGACTAGTTACTAATTCATATCTGTCCATATTAGTTACAAAAAATTAAAATACTCTGGTTCTCTGTCCCTGATCATGGCAGGGTGGTTGGAACAAGATGATCTTTAAGGTCCCTTCCGACCCAAACCATTCTCTGATTCTATGATTCTATATCCCTGTTCTATCCTCTCTTCTTGCAAAAGAAGCTGGCTGCCTCCATCCTTTTCTTATCAAAGAGACTGTCTACCAAGGAAAATCCTCTGCACAGCAGTCACGTTCTGACATCCCTCCAGAGAGACAAAATTCTGAATGGCATATAAGAACAAATTTCTCTCTTATCTGAGCAGTTTTTTTCTGGCAAGGCAAAAATGGCATGGGGGAAGTATATCTCTCTCTCAACTTTTTCTTAGAAAGAGATTGTGTTAATCCTTTTGGGGTCTTCAATGACATGATCCAAGAAAGGTATCTTAATTTTAAATTGTTTAACATTTGTTAATATCTATCATCTTAGGTACTTATCACACCATAGAGTGATGGTCTGTGAGCACTTTACAGTCTCCAGTGTTTTTATGGCAACACATATCCATGTGGTTAAGGAGCTGTTACTCTCTGCATTTTACAAGCTACATTGAGACAACATCACTGGTGCCGGAAAAGCTCTGGCAAAACTGGAATTAGAACTGCATTCTCCAAAATAAAGTTTCCTACCCCTGGAACATCCTACAAGACAACAGGAAATCAAGCTTGAAATCACACATTTGATAGAGTATCTTGAACTATGAGTTGAAACCTCCAAAACACACAACTGGCTCTGTAGTCTTCCCTTAATAATAAAAAACTTTAGTTAGTGAACAGAGAAACCTTTGTCTCCAGGGCAATCTGTCATCTTTCATAAGTATTAAGGCCATTTAGGATACTAAAATTCATTCTAGCACTAAAATAACTCATATTACCACAACACATCTTAAAAAATTCTTGATCTAAAATAAATTGGCAAGCAAATCTGAAATAACTGCTGAAAGAATGCCAGGGGAAAAAAAAATTACAAATGCAACAATGAAAACACATGTAAGAGATATAGTTTCATTTCGGAAAGGATACTTGCAGTATATTGTGTAATATTTGAACAACTGAATGTCTACCAAAGACAGACTTAGTGGGTAAAATCACCAAATTTTCAGTGTTAAGTACAGAGAGAGGTGTGCTTTTATAATGCTGTAATGAAAAACTTAGTTATTTTTTGTATCTCAGGTTTCTCTCTAACCAAGCAAAAAAGCCCTATTTGAAATTGATAATTAATCCAGTCTGACTAGAACTGAACACAATTCCACCGAAGTCAATAGCAATGATTGTTTGCAATGCAAATGTGGGAAAGACAAGGCAGACCTCAGCCTCTACTCTAGTTTTTACACCGGCTTTATGAGGGGGGTGGGGGGAAAGGCCTTGTAAATATTTAAATATTTCTAACCTAGATATTGGGGAAATAGCCCTTTTCTCCTAGTAAAAAAAAAATCTTCATCAGAATAATTACAATTAAAATTCAGTTTTGTGCATGATTTATACCATGAAATTAAAAAAAAAAAAAACAAAAAACAAAAAAACCCACAAAACCAAAAACAACAGGCTGTCCAAGAGAAAACTACAGTGTACTGCCACATGCTTGAAATATTGCAATTACTTCTCAAGCAAGATCCAAATAAGTTTCTTGAACAGCTGAATTTTAATTTTCAAAACCATTGCAACAGGAAACTGCATGTAAACAGTGAAAAATCACATTTTTAACAGGACTTCTTAAAGCAAAGGAGAGGTTAGTGGATCAGGAACCAAGAGACCTGAGAAAACCTGATACACCACAAGAATTGTGGATTACTACTCGATCTGGAGGGAGCAACAGAAACAAAGACATTTTTGAACGCCAGTGAAGGGCAGAGGAAGAACAATACCATACCCCCAGAAAAGCTCGCAGTGCCTGGCGTCCATCAAGTGGACCTTGTGTCGCCTACACACTAAAAGCCGAACCCGAAACGCATGTTCTGGGGGATGGGGCATTACCTTGAATGTGATAAAAGTCCTGCCCACCGTCAAGGTACGGATGGGCCACACACAGTGTACATAGGCACCGAGTTGTGAGCTTTACTCACATGATTTTACGAGTGAAGAAGCTTTTTCCAAAAGAGATGTCTGTCTTCCAATCTCCTAAGTCTTGTTGGGTGTGCCAGAGAATTATATTCACTACCTTGCATGTCAGAGAAGTACACAATAACCTTTCTTTTTTCAGTTTGTCTGTTTCAGTGCTTAGAAAAACCTGTAGTGTTGATAATCACAGCTGCTCATTAACCCATCTCCATTCACAATCAAAACTGCAGTACTCCTTTTCAAAGCAGATACAATAATTTCAACAGTGGATTTACTTTCTTATCTCCATGTATGGCTTGTATAGTGGTCTTAATTTTAAGCAGACACACAGTGCCTTCATTAGATGGGAATTTTGTTAATAAAAAGGTAATGTATAAAATTATTATTTAATTTTTCTTTTAACTTTCATGTTCTGTTGCCAGGGGTGGAATTTCATATCTTTCAGTGATTCACTGAATAAAACAAACTTCTGCGTCAAGGTCTCATGTCCAAGTTATTTTAAGTGACTTACCCCCAGGACTGAATCCACTACAAACACTGCCAAGGGGTCTAGCACTGTCCAGAGTCCCAGAGCTATGATAAACTTCGACAAGAAGGAAGGGAATGAGTCAAACAGCTGCTGACAGCCCCATCTGATCAGGACCATAAGAAGAAGCCATGCGTTCAAGGTTAGGGGTCCCACCACAACCATGACCAACTCTTCACCGGTCTGCAGCAAGGAGTTCTGGTAGCACAGTTCGACAGTGTGAGGGAAAAGCTGGAATCTGTAAACAAGCAAAAGGAGACAGTTTGTCTGTGCTCCTGGGCAAACTATTAAAGAAAAACATAGAACAATGCATACAGCACTTTGCATTATAAAGTTGCAGCCCTATCTTGGTCACAATCGTCTCACCAAAAGCTGTATGAAACTACCAAAAAAACAAATCTTTTTCCTCCTCCTTCCTGCATGTCCTTTGATCCCCTCTGACTCTCAGTGCAGTGAATGCACATCCGAGCCATTGGAACCATGCAGGCAGGGCTATAGGAAGGCATTAGCTCCCAGTAACACCAGTGTGAGCACAGGCCCTGGAAGCTCACCTCTCTGCATACTGCAGCACCTCCGGACACTGCACAAAATGGAAAATGTGTCATAGAAGACATACTTTTTAGCATCCTGAAAGTGACTGAAAATGTCCTGCTTGCCACCATGGGGTGGTGGGATTATAAAAGCTTGCACAATGAGCGGATTTTCTGGCACTGTAGGCGACAGGAACTGTGTTGTATTGTGAGCTACATACAGACGCTGAAATTTAAGGCAAAAAAATCAAGCGAATTTTGCTCCTAAGTAAAGGTGAAGTGGTCTGATTTTCACTTTGGTTCTAACTCATGGGTGTTACCATTGTATTTGGCAGCACTAGAGAGCACATAACTCTTGTTCTGTGGGCCCACAGCTACAGATCGGGATGCTGATCCAGGGCACCTTGGCTTGAGAACATTGTCCTTTATCGGGCTGACTGTCTGGGACAACTGTGATTAGTGGCTTCGAACATGAACCACCTCTCTCACACATGTTGCTTCCTTCTGTTCTGTTTCCTTTGCTTTTACAGACTCTTGATTCTTGGCCTCCCAGAAGTTTTAATGACAGCTGGCTGAGCCCTCCTGGGCTGTGCAAGCCCAGAAGCAAGAGATGGCTGGCTCTATATTACGATCTAGAAGACCACCAGAGCAATACCCAGCACAGTCCAGAGTCTACTGAGACTCTCTTCAAATTTAAGCCAATAATGCCAGTATCACAGCAGACATAGTTCACAGAGTTCCATGTTACTGGTTCCTACTAATGGATTCAATTTTGCATGATGCTTTAAAGCGAAGCAAAGAACAAAAAATAGTTCTTGTTGGAGAAGTCTTCCCTTTAGTAAGGATGACTGATCTTTTTTGCTCTGTTAACCCATTCTCCACCCCACAGCAACATACAGAGAACCAGGTATATATCACCTTGTGGACTTCTCCATCTTTCTTTTTTGATGTCAAGTAATGACAAGTAATAATTTTCTTGGGACTCTCTAGAGAGCTCTGATTTCTGAACTGAAGTCACTGTATCATATAGTTAAAATATGTCAACTGATTCTAGTCCTCACAGTAAAACTTATGTATCAAAGTTAAATTCTTCAAAGTATTTTACTCCTATATCACTTTGGTAACATCAAGTATGATTTAAATGCTTCTTCAGTTTTGTGAAGTTCTTAGATGTTTTGAAATACTTGAATCAAAATGATAAATTATTCTTGTGGAAGATATATAACCTGCTGGGTGTGTCAAACGGGAGGGAGGTAGGCATGACACAAGACACACAGGTGGACACATCCTGTTCTGGGTTGATAACTTACATTATTAACACCTTCACCTTTCTTTTAGGGTCATATTTACATACCAGATCATCCAGAGTCTGGATGCAGTCCTTGTTCTCTGAGTCTCTGCAGAGGTTCCTATCAGGGCTTGCATGCAGAGCCCTTAGCAGGAGCCTTAATCATTAATTCTCTTTGCAGTGCAGAGGAACTGCTTTGAATCAAGCTATTTGTAGAAATATTCTGACAGATATAGAAAGCAGCAGAACTTACTTTGTCACAGGAACTGAGATGGTCTGAAGGAAGAGCCATTGGCTCATATAATGCAGGTAAAGTCTCACAAACCAAAGCAACACTACCAACAGCGCAAGGAGCCAGAAGTCCCCGGAGCGCCAGTGCGCAGCTCCCAGCTCTAAGAAGGCTGCGTATACCACAAAATGGAAACGCTCGACAACCCCCCTGGACAGTTTCACTTCAGAGGCAGAACGGCAGCTGGAAATACATGGAAATAAAACTAAGAGTCATTCGGAAAAACATATAAGAAATAGCAGTTACTAAAACACTGTAGAGTCCTACAGATAAACGTGGGACAGGTTCCGATCATAACTTTCGGTTGTTAAAGTCAGACACATCGAACAGTAAAAAATAGAGCATTTCTTCCATTGCAGTCTAGGCGATTGGTGGCTTCCTCCCAGAAATCATGCTGCTACTTTCATAAGGAAAAAAACAAATCGCATTTAAAACTAAGTTTTTAAAAGTCTTTTGCTTTCATTTTTATTTTAATTTTCTAACAAATTGCTCTCTGAGGAACACTTTATCACTTATTTTGCTTCTGAGAAAGTGGTAAAAGAACTTGTCATATTTGTACTGAAAAAGTAACCATTGTATTGAAAAACGTGAACAGCTTTTTGGCATTTGAGTAAGAGAACTTCAGTCAAATATTTCAGTACACAAAGTGGGCTAACACTCTTTAAACTAGTTTGAAGTGAAAGAGAAAATAGGAAGGAACTTGCACTGTACAGTGTTCTGCTACTGAATGTAGTGTGATTTACCCATTAAGCAAATTACCATACTGCTTCAAAGGCAGGGTGGGGGGATGGAAATTAGGTGCAGAGATGGAGCCTTGGCATTACGTTTCCAAGAAACTGGAGTCTCTCAGCTGATTCAAAGCTGAAAAGACAGTAGCTTCTCTGACCTTTTGAAACTTCTAACTGCTATGCTTATTTCCACTGACTTAAATGACTAAGCAGCTGAGATGCACAACTGTAAGACTAAATATGGTGTCACCATGCTCAAATTGTTATTTATATTGATTAAGGCTTCTAAAAGTTCAGAAATATAAAAATCTTTTTGTGGAAGAAAACATATTTTATTTAAAGTGTAGCACATGACTGGTGAAGAAGAGAGCAATACTTGCAGTGTATTTTATACTCCAGTAAGGCATTTTCTTGCCTACACTGATAAATATCTTAAATAGCTGTGTACACTTCTTTCTCCAGCAGTCACAAAGAGAACTGTGAATAGCAATGGAGAAACTTAAAATGATTCTGCATTTGGTCTAGGTTTGAATGAGCAGGAGAAACAAAAACTTCAAGTTTGCCAGCATAGGTCTGGATTTTGGGACCAGCCTTGGCATCATATTGCTCCTGACCCTCAGTGTTGAGCAGGATGCGTGTGTAGAATGCATGCTGTCAACCAGCCCCTTATCTCATGAGAAGACTCAAGCATTAGTTACCTGGTTGGTTGAAGAACACAAGGAGAAATTGTTAGGGACACACCACAAAAAATAGGGTTTGGGTCACTAAGAAGGCCTCAAGTACAAATCACCAAAACTTCTCAGCAAAGCACATACTGGGCTGAGGCAGGTGATCCTTGCAGTGACTATGGGTTCATCAGTCAGGGGTTTTGAAGGGCTTTTTTGAAACACTGCAGTCCACTTTGCTTATATCCTAATCATTCACAAAGTCCTACTTTACAGACTTAGGGCCACATCATGAATCACCTTCCTCATATTGTATTTATTTACCCACAGCAGCCTACAGGAACTTCACAACACAGATCATTAACATCATGAAACCATAGTCTAGGCTTGTGCGAGAAAGTCAAAAATGTAAAATAAGAAATATAATTCACTGTGGTATTATACTACAATAACCATGGCATTCTGGATGTTCTGAACTCTGAAGCTAGATTACACTACAGTTCTCTTTATATAAAGATATTTTTGTCATCTTTAATACCTTCCATCAAAATCTGCTCTTAAGATATTCACTCCTTGAGAAGAGCTAACAGGACAGGATTAGCCACACAGTTCTTTTAATTAGACCAAATAGTTTGCTGTTTGTGGAGAAAAAATAAAAATAAAAAAAAGAAAATAAAAAGGAATACTATCTTAGCTCATAATATTCTTCTCATCCTTCATCAAACCAGCAGAATTATATAGATGTCCCACCCAGCCTCACCCACGTCAGGAATCCATATCCTTCAGGGATAATTTCCGAACTTCATCTCTGTGCTGACAACATGAGTAACCATGTATTTTCCACAGAAGTCTGGATTTAGATCACCAACCTCATTTCATGTAAGAGTCATTTGCTACTAGGTGACAGGTTCAATTTACTGAATGAAGCTACCTCCGAACAAGCAACACCATAGTGAAATGTTCAATATACCACCTGTAAAATGTTTCCAGACATAAATCCTTCATCCAACCCAACACACAGATTGAGAAGGAGGGCAGGTACCTTAGAGTGCTGAAAATACCTAGTCCTCTTTCATCCACAGCAGTCCTGGAGCACCAGAAACACTGAGAAACTTTAGTGACCAAAGTGCTGGGTTGGGAAGGTGAGGGAACTTCTTCCTCACAGAGGTGGAATCTGGTAATGCAATCAGTACTTTCACAGGAGTTTCATGAACACACTCCAGCTCTATAACTCATTGCGTGGAAGCTTCTTGTGTAAGCACGATGAGCGCACCATACAGAATGTGGCTGTCAAACTTCCTGAAGACTTACGGAGCAATAAAAATATTCAATCTATGCCTTCATCACTCCAATGCTCCCCAGCCTAGTTCCACTTTCAAGATGTCAAAAGTGAGCTAATGTCTCCTCCTGTGAGACATCCCTCCTGAGAAGCTGGCACTCTCAGCCATGGAAATCCACCTACTCAGCAAAATCCCAAAGGCAAGCAGAGAAATTCAGAGCATGTTCACTGTCATCAAATCCTAGAAGCCTACCACTGGCAGTGACCCTGCTTAAACCAGCAGGGCACCGTCTATGATGTCTTTACTTTGGTGCATCTTTCATCTGAAAAAAGCAATAGCAGCCCAGAAAGTCCACAGAAAGCCACACTTGATGGAAGTCAAAGAAGTAAAGAAAAATACATCCATTAAGTAGAATCAAAAAACATCAGCTTTTACTTTTGGAACAGCAATTATTTTTTTTTAAGACTTCATGATTTTCATCACACACCTTGACCATCATTTCCAGCTTTTAAATGGAAATTCAAGTCCTCCTTATTTTTTAACTTGTCAGAACTCCAGATTCTGAGTGTTACTTCTGAGCTAGCTTGTACTTCCATGTGATTGTGCAATACCTTGACACGAACACCATCAGCCAGTGGTAGAAACTGGTAGAAAGTATAGCACATCCAATGACTCAGTGAACGTCCCAACCCATAACTGGAATCGCTTCATTTACTTTAAAACAAATCCAATGGGCCCCAACTTACTTGTAAGTTACAGCAAACTATTTCTGACTACCTGTTAATCATGCTATACGGCTGTTTATTAGTTGTCACTTCAAAACACTGGGCTTAAATGATATCTCTTATTGACTTTTTTGAAGACTGAAGAAAAGAAGAGGCAGAAGCACCAAAAGAAACACACCAAACAAGTGGAAACAGCCCCTTTAAATATTTTTAGCTAGTGCTTCTAGGGAAAGCTCGTGGGTGGAGTGACAGTGCTGGCAGATACACTTTTCAGAAGAGATTTATATAAAGTTGCTCGAAGGGAGACAGCATAAGTATTACCTTTTGAAAACAAAACAACCCCTCCACCCACAAAAAACCCAAATCTCAGCCCTTGGGTGAAAACTGTATAAAGCTCCAAATGAGAAGCCACTTGAGCAATGGATTTATCCATGATTCCTTGGATTACTGGTAAGTAATTTGGCTGAATGTTTCTGTTCTAGGGCATTAGTTTTGCATTTTTCTTTACAAAATGCTGCAGTAACAAATAGCAGAGACTGAATTACCATAAAAGCAGGTCAATTATTTCAATGGAAATTGTTCAGAAGGAAAGAAACGATGCACAGCTTCTCTTAAGCTACACTTGATGATGATGACAGAAAAGTAATGGCTGATAGAAGGCAGTGCGTGTTGTTGGGTGACAGTTTTGCTGCTGACAAACTACAGCGAACATTCGTGTAATGCACTGCAAGACTGGCAGTTAAAACTGGTGGGGGAGGTTTATTCTCAACTGATGCAACCCTGCTTGCTCCAGAGCTACACTGGTGTATACCAGCTGAAGTATTCAGCATCTAGTCCTGAATGTATCTATTAGTTACATTGCATAAAATAAGGCAAAATAAATGTTTTATGCTACTCATACAGCCAGAGAAGATTTAAAGAGCAAATGCAGATGTGAATGACTTTATGCAAATTATTTTCAGGGAATCACAACCCTCAAAGCCCATAGATCTGTGCAATATTTTTACTAAGTTCACAAATAAAAAAGACCCCTCCCTATCATCACCATAAATGTTAGGTATTTAAACTTTGCCATAAAGACTTTTATGGCTTATCAACCGTAATGAAGATGCAGGAAATGCTGCCCAGGATTGCTACAATGAAATGCTATCACTTTCAATGAAAAACCACACCTGTATCTGAAGGTACATCTAAAAACAATACACTAATACATTTAGCCCTTGAAATGGAAACCAGTTAAAAGCACCACTGATGAAGCATGAGGCAGAACAGAATCTGATTCTTTCCACTGTGCACAACATAAACATACATATAAAACATAAAATTTTGTTATCATTAGAAGATTTTATTATTTTTCCTCCTGCGTAACATTTTTCCTTTACAGATCTCACACTGCATTACAAAGAATTGTCTTTATCCCAGGCTGTATGGTGATGATACAAATGATTTTGCCCAATAAGCCAAAGGCAGAGCTGTGAACTGAGCTCTGCTGAGCTAGAGGCCATTATTCTATCCACTGGATTCCTAGTAAAATATTACTTTTTTATTTATTTGTATGCTAAGTGAATATAACCAGTGAGAACATTTGCCAAGGATGAAGACACTGTTTTTTCTCCTCTCTTTCCAGAACACACCTATGCTTTACATTCTGCAGTTTGCAAGCAACGAGAAAGGGGGTACCACTAACAGTTACAGAGGCTATCTAGGGGCTATCTGCTATAAGAGAGGTGGCAAAAGACCTGAGGGGACATTAGGCAATTCCTTAACATACAAATTCTCACAGGAAAATTTGTTTTACAGCTTGCTGAAAAATCGAAAATCATGGTACAGAAGAAATGCTGGAAATCATGACAGGTTTATTTTTCAGGTGCACCTGTGGTGGAAAAAAGAAACTGCCAGAAGCATGCAAAATCCAAAAAAGTTGAAGGCTGTAGGAATTAAACATCCTTGCAAAGCAGGAAAAATAATCAGCCAATAACTGCAATAATTGTTTTGGTGTTCTGCAAAAAGTATGACACAGGTACATGAGTGCACCTGGCAGCATCCACGCTGCCCCACCAAGCTGTGGGTGAGGAGGGTGATGGTGGCTGAGTTCCTCCTTAGGTCCAGGCTGTGCCAGCTCATGAAGAGACGGTCAGCAGGCAGCAAGATCTGGATCAGCAACAGCCCAGGTGTGTTTGTTTCACGTGCATAGCCAGGAGCCAGAACAAACACATCAGCTGAACTTTTCCCACAACTCACTCACGGCAACGAGCTCACAGGGATATATGCTGGCACAGTCTTGGAGTGACCACTATGTTCTCTCATACTGGGGGATGGACGCTGAGGGTCAGTGGGTCAAAACATGTTTACTAAAGAGGAAGAGAAAAAAGTGCTGACAGCTTCCTATTCCTCTGGATATATCTGTGCTAGCCTCAAAATGGTGGACACTCAGCTTTCACTATAAAAGAGTTCACAACAGAAAATTGACAAACAACAGCAGATTCATGTCCTCAGCTGTCCCTTTACCCAACAGCATAAGGCTGGCAGAGAAGCCCAGCTTCTGACTTTAGTTAACCAAGAGTTGTCTGAGGGAAATAACCTAGCCATTCATAAGAAGAGATTTCTTACCAACCTAAGGAAGGAAGTGTAGGAGGAAGGAAGAATCACAAAGTTTAAGCAGAGTGGTCATAGTGTGGTTCCTTATAGCGAGTTGGCACAGCTTTGCACATTTCAGATTTGACCAGCATCTGACAATGACAAAGTAAAAATAACAAAAAACAAATTATTGTCATCATGCCTGCAGTTTAGGTAGGCAACTAAAACTTTGCCTTTTTCATGCTTAACTGCATTTTGATGAGCCTATTGGCTTGGCAAAATTGTCTGGAAATTTTACAAGAACAGACTTTGTTAAAATATTCCAGTCTGTCTGGTTCCAGCTCTGGATGAGAACAAACATGAAATGAAGAAACTTGAATGCAGCTTTCAGAACTTTTAAGAGGCTGTGTTTTATATTTCATTCTAGAAAGGAACAAAAGGCAGCAGACAGTCTCTGTTATTCATCCTCATGACATGACTAGGCCAGTTAAGGAGCAAAAGAAAGCATGTAACTCCTCCTCTATTTCTTGCCCTCTGTCTTCTTGAAGTAAATGAGAAGACAATGAATGAAGGAGAAAAAGACACAACCCACACAGGGGAGGGTGCGAGATATCAGAGGTATAAATCTCACAAACACAGCACTATCTGTAGAGTTGGTCTACCAGTAAGTAAGTACGAATGCTCAACCTTGTACAGGATCAATAAAACAGAGTTTAGGACCTAGAGAAAAACTTTACAGGGACACCAGAGTACTAAACACACCTTCAAGTTCAGCTCATTTAAAAAGAAAAAATAAAGCAGGAGAAACATTAAGCTTAAAACACTATAGAAGTTCAGCAGAATCGAGATAAAAAACTTTTCATTTCTGTTACTAGTAGCCGCATACCAGGGGAAAAGAAATATGTGGGTAGTACTCCTGCTTAAGCTGAGTCCCCTGTACCTGATATGTGGAATAGTTTCTACCTTGATGCAGAAAACCTCCCCAAGGACAGTTGCTCTGTCTGGAGGAAAAACGTAATGTTCCTCCTGACCAAATACATATCTGCTTCTGAGAGCCACTAAACACTTACACACCATCTGTGAGCTGTGCATTCATCTGTAACGCACCAATTTAGCTGGCAGGCTATTGGGAAACAAGAGTCTGAAGTTGCCAAGTTAAAATGGCAATCCAGTACCAGTCATAACTCCACCAAGCAAACAGGTGAGGTTTCCAGTGAATGCTGTAGCAGAGAGCAATGCAGCTTCAAAATAAGAAACAGTCTTGGGGTATGAAAAAAAAAAAAGGAAAAAGAAAAAAAATTTTTCCAAAGGCACAGCTTTGATCTTTTGCATCCTGGACTCAATTAACAGCAGCATCACACTAAGAGAGCGGGTCCATACAGCTGGAGTCAAACAGCCACCTTGCTTCAGTGAGAGCTGACAGGTTAGCAGCTGCTGTGGACAGAGCAGGCAGGAGACACATTGCACATCATGATCCTACATTTCAGAAAGATCCTTTTCTGGCTGGCTGCACAGGGATGAAACTTCATCTGATACAAACACAGACAAGCCACGAGCCAAAGCCCCTTGACTTCTTTGGTTGTATCTATTTTTCACAGCAATAGGCTGAAACAGAAATTGGATTCCTGCATGCTTGTGTTGTTTCCCTTGCCACAGCTAAATTGCACGTGTGTGCAGGTGCTGGAGTTGGGCTGTCCGTTGTTAAACTGAATGCACTGTTCGCTTCACATGCAGATTTATAATTCTCCTACACCATAGGAATAGGTGGGTATAAAGATGAGAAAAAAAAGTAAATCTATGGCTGTAAGTTTACACATCAAAATGCTCCTGAAACACCATTAGTGTTATTCCAGTCAGCTCTCTAGAAGCTTCTGTAATTGACCTGACAAAAATGACTTTTCCTTTTTCATAGCAAATTTTAGAAGGCAGAACTAAGCAGACAAAACAGATGGAGTCTTGAGGAATGATGGGACGTGTTTTTAAAGCAATTATGACATTGGGAATTAATTTTTTACTTTATATCGATTAGCTTTTTTTTAGTTTACATTATTTTGTGCACCAATGCACCCATGCACAGAAGAGTTTGATACAGGAATATCAATCCACAAAGAAAATGAAGCATGATGTGACCCGGGTAACACCAATTAGAACACACTTCAAAACAAATCCTTGTGGATTTTAACATGGCCAGATAAGGAAATTCATAAAACTGCAATGAAAATGTAATACTTTAAAAAAGAAATCTCACAGACACAAAATTGTCTGAAATATTTATGGTATTTACAAGGCATACTTTGTCCAAATGTAGCTATAACGAACCATTTTAGAAGAACTCTCCTTCAAGGTTTTGATGAAAGAGAACAATGTCAAGTTTGGGCAGATGACTGATGTTATAACATTGCATTTTAAAACACATTTTTGCTTTAATACAACCTGCTCTCTAAAAGAAGCAAATCTATGCTAGGCCAGTTTCATTGAATCTTTAAGGGGAAGGGAAGTTATGTGCACATGCAAGATATTCTGTGCCTATGTAGAACACTCTAGGATACTATTATAATTAAACCACCATCATTAAGCAGTTATCAAGATGAGAAAACTTAGATACTGTACAGACATCTTAAATTCAATTACATTAGGAAAAAACACAGCTATAGGAAAAGTTAAATGGAAATCTTTTTAAAACATCTTTATAAACACCATTGAAATTATGGTGGAAATTATCCATACAATTTAGTCAAACAAAATGCATCGCATAATAACAGTATTAACTTTTTCTTTTCAGTTTAATGCTACATTATTATATTTAGCTGCTATTTTAGAAACTAATTTGTGTTGATGGCTCTGGAGAAAAAACAAGCATTAAAGAAATAATTTAATTCCTTCTGAGCTATGTTTGATTCAAAAATATTTCTTTTAGAATGTCCCAGTACTACAGAATCTGACTAGAAATCCACCTTGAACTGTGTGCACTTTGACTAAGTCTCTCCCCAAGGCAAAATGATCCTACATACAGCAAGGTTTTATCCCAGTCTTCTAAATGACTTACATAGAATGTACCCAATATAACTGGACCAGAACGTCAACCATGATAGAAATTATGATCAAGACATAGAGGATACATAATGAGAACCTTATCTATTTTACAGTGGACTGCTATTGGTAGGGGAGTACCTTTAGGGGGTTGCTTACAGAAATCAGGTCTCCTGACTTTAAAGAACATAAAGAGAACGAGAGAAAGAAAGAGAGAGAGAGAGGGAGAGAAAGACTATGCAATTTCTTGTAGAGTGTTCTCCTTCCAGCTTGTTATACTGTATGACATAACGGATACTAGCTGTGTTTAAGGTGTTCAAGTAGCGTTATAATAGGCTGCCTGGCTGCCTTTGGAAAGAAATTTCACAAATTTTCTTTCAAAATTGAAGACATGGCTTTATTCCTCTGGTTCCACAGTATAAAACAGAAATTAAAAAATTGCCATAGCTTGTTTCTGGAAAACCAATACGTGGTTGCAAGATGTGCTGGGAGTTTGAGGGATATCCCCTTATCAGAGACAATCTCCTGATAACATACTTTGCTCTATTGCCCATAGATGCATGTAAGACACAGCAAGACAAACGCAGGCTTCCTTTTCTGTTGGTGTCAACTATTGATCAGTAAAATACTCTTCATCTGAAATTTCCTCCCCAAAGGCGACATATGCTGTGAGCAGCAAACCTTTCTGCCTGATACTAAGAAATCCTGAAACTTCCTGCTAATTACTGCACAGCATCATGGCAATACATTGCTCTAACAGTGTAAAAATTGAGCTCAAATGAGACAGTGGCCATCCTTTTCCTGGTAGGAATGTTGCTTTGCAGTACTGAAAGTGTAATATAATAAATTCATTACATGTTTTCTGTGTGCTTTGGATAAAAATGTGATCCGGGTCTACATTTTTCAATGGGGGCATTTCCTCTCATACGCATTCAAAATTGCTGTCCCAGGTGTGACTAAATGACTCCAGTATGAGTCAAAACACAAAACAGTGTCACCGTGAGAAACACCATTATCGGAAAATAATGAGAAGCAGAGGAGTAGCTATAGGATGTTGGGGTACAAAAAGGAAATTGTGTCCACAAACAATTCCCTGCAACAGACACGCTCATTTGTGCGGCTACACAGATAGGAGAGAGGGATAGCATAGTGTGCTGGCCTAAGACATCAGCACCCTCAGAGAAAGCTTTGTCTACTGAAAGAGCAGAAAGTGTGGACATGGAAAAGACAAATTCCTTTTTACTTGTAAAATATATAGCTAATGAACATCCACATGAATCTTTACAGTTTCAAGGATCTTTTGGTATGGCTCTTACATAACTATAATATCATCAGCCTGAAAAAGAAAAACAACCAAGAGAAGCAATTATATTTAAAAATTAAAATATTTCAATGGCAGTAGATTATTTTTGGACTGCACCCCAAACCAAAAGAAAGTTTTCTTCAAGAGTGAAGTGGCACATACTTATAAAAGATGGCAATAAACTTGTTCATTTCAAATATAGAGAAGTATTACACTACTTATCCGCCACACGCACAATTTCTAAGTGACTTTCTAAAGGACACTCGGCTGTGAGACTTCACCCATACAATAAGGATTCCCAGGAAGAGGGGAACTGACTTTCTAGTAGCTTGCACCCCAGAATTTCCCTGTGCAGGGGCAAATAACTGAGATACTTCCCCTCTGTTCAAACCCACTTGACAGAATTGGCCAGCAGGTTCAGAAGTCACTAGAGGTAGAGTGACAGGCAGCTTGATTGTACTTTCCTAAAAATCTGGCTAAGAAGTAAACCCTGATGTTCAGGAGCCATTAGAGCAAAGTTTCCAAAGCAGAAGAATAATGCATTTGGGCAGAACAAAAGACTTGTTATTTTGCCATCTCTGATAAACGATAGTTGGCAGGTATTGAACTTACCATGCAAATAACTTCTCTGGAATTTTATTTCCTGTCTATATTTGTCTGCTAGTGTAATCGTAAATAATACAATTTGTTAAAATTTTTTTTAAAAGCTCTTATAATCTTTTTTTAACTGTCTTTTTATAAAGATATGAATCTACTTTTTCTTGGAAGCTTTAGATTTTTCATCAAAGAATTCCAAGTACCTGAAAGACACAACTGCAGTTTTTCAAAGAGCCAGGCTCACCCAGACAATATAGGTAAGAAACACCTAATCTTCAAAAGGAACCACAGAGGTGATTCCCAATTTAAGCTTTAGGGTTCCCTTCTTCTGCTGAAAGGATTGATCACTTAGGGGTGGGGGGGAAATGTGGCAGTCAGTTTGCCAATCAGCCTTAACCGGTCTTATATTTCTACCTGTCCGTTTAGAGTAAAGACATGTACACAATCCTAGAGGACAAAATCCCATTATCTTCGACCCATAAGGTTTTGCACTACTGGTCTGAATTCAGACAAGATTTCACTGGCTTGCAGTAGACTGTGCTTCTTTGACTCAGTACGATTGGTAAGTCATTCAAATAGAAACACCTAAAAAATAGTCATATCTTCCCCACCTGGAAAAACCAGGCCTTGTCCAAGCTCAGTGTGACAGACGAACAGCACTACTGAGTCTGATGCTCCTTCCCTCTCCAACAGCTCCTGCTATAGCAGAATCCTTATCAGTCTGTCCTTCCTATAGAAAGCTTTTTGTTTATTCACAAAGTCTAATAATCAGATACATTTACACAGCATTGATTTTGTTTAGCCAAGTAGCCTGCTCACTTTCCCAAGAATTCCTGTAAGTTTGGAAGCAGTGTATGGATTTAAAAGCCTAAAGAAGGGTAAGGTTTCCAAAGGTACTGAAAGAATTCAGCTGCTGAAATGCAACTAGAAAGAGTGCTGTGGTTACAGGATACAGACTACTCCGAAAACCTCTGCCTCTGTTCAGACAATAATGTTCTTTCAGGCTCTCAGTATTTTACAGCTGCTTTTTCCTGCTTAATATGTAGCTTTAATAATCTTTGTTTCCTTAAGGATCAACCTAAAATTTACTTGATTCACAATGCATCAGAATTTACACTTACGTTAAAAATTCAGTTTTCACATCTCCTAGTTGCTTGTTGGTGATATTTTAGTTGTGTAACCTTAAAATTGTATTAATACACTGTGTTATTTTTTATTTTGCTTCCGTTTTATCCTGGAGGCAAATTAGTGCACAGGTCATATTTGATGTTATACTGTCAGCTTGAAGACTTCAAATCACTACACAAAAGAAAGATAGAAGGTTTTGGTGGTTTAGGTGTTGGGTATTTTTTGTTTGCTTATTAAAGAGTTTTCGCTTGCTGGGCTCAAGGTTTGAAGGTAAAA
>Ga0181612_126391_pt1 | contig 24739 bp, 12 predicted proteins | sample HoacroProtozoa21_FD_119630 | JGI IMG/M metagenome (GOLD analysis project Ga0181612, IMG submission 119630) | Hoatzin crop microbial communities from Cojedes, Venezuel. Combined Assembly of Gp0051906, Gp0051904, Gp0051908
CCTGCTTGATGATTCTTTGCCCCCTGAATTTCAAACTACCAACAAAAACTTGCTTAAATAAGAATGTCTTTAAAAAAAAAAAAAAAAAAAAAGAGACATTCATTAGAAGCTGGACTAAGATCTCATATTCATTTCACACAGGCCACAGCATGGATTTACTTAATGGTTACTTTAGTTGTCTATAGACAGATTTAAACCTATTCAAAAGGGTTTCATACCTCATTGTCATTTGTCTAAGTACTCCATTACCATCGAATTTACCTTCACCATATCAAGTAGAGCTCAGAATTAAGAAGGTTTAGTTACAAAAATGCCAAGAGCAGAAAGCTGACAGATGCTATGCATATTGTAATGAATGACCTACTTTAAAACACGCCTATATGTTAGTTCCTATAGTTCCTACACCATTTTGCTGGTTATTTTCCACAAAAATTTTTGAGTCCTTAATCAAGCAAGGAGGAAGCTAAAGGCATAGGTTCATTTGCAAGGAAGTTGTAGATTGATGGCTGATGCATGTTTCTGTAAAACAGAGAGAGCAAAGGAGAGCTGTGTGCGGCGTACTGAGGCAAATGGAGGAAGGCTCATCTTAAAAAAATGGTCCATATTGCTGAATTACAGCACTATAGTTCTCTAGCACTTCTATATGCATAAGTGACAGTTACAGTCTATTCATCTGCGTAAAAGCCAAAATAAAAAAACAACGAAACCCCCCATCCCCAACATACTTGAATTTCAGATGTTAAACAAAAATTAGTTATCTTCACAGTTTACTAACTTTTGGGGTAGGTTTTGCTGTCCACTCAGGGCTTACCTTCCAACAAACTAGGTGTTTGGTTTCTGAGATTTCATTAATAGCAGATTTTTAAAGTATGTATCATCTAAACTATTAAATTTTAAAATGATGTAGCAAACAAAGCATCTTCTAGTTTTCTGACATGGTTTTGCAGACTGACGGGACCATTACGCATTATGCAGCTTAGCTGCTACTGCCAGGATGAACTTATGAAAGCAGTTACAGTTTAAAACTTTACTTTCAAATTTATTCACAGTTTAGCTTTGGAGGAAGTGTTTTTCGCTATATGAACTCTCAGACGGCTATGCTGACCAAACTAGGTGCTTCTTCCTTTCAAGTTAAACCCTTTAGATTACTTTAACACAGTTCTTTGTGGTTTAATTTATCATATGTTCTGGCACCATTTATCACTAAATGCAGAATGATGAAGAAATGGCTCTATTAAAATGGAATAACTACTGAATTAAAAAGCTGTTAAATGAGTTGGAGTGCAGACTCCTGTTAACAATATGTGGGAAGGGTGTTCGGCTGAAATAAATTACTTTCACAGTAATAATTTGAGAAGTGCACCTTTGGAGAAACATGTTCAAAAATTCACATCTTGATTTCCTGACTAAAATCACATTCAACACTAATAATATTTTTAAATTAGTTTCACAGCTAAGGTGAGGAAAAATTTAGTCTCAGTTCTAAAACCAAATATTCTTTATTTAAAAAACTATGAATGGCAGTTTTAAAAATATACATGCAAAATAAAATATCGGATTCCAAACAAGATTTATTTCTCATGCTCACCCTTAGCTTTCTGAAAATACTTTTACAATCTTTCAATGTAAATAATGTACAGCCCTGTAATTCAGAGGAGTCTGCATTGTAACTCTGAAAATAGTAAATAGCCAACTACCTAATGAGTCGAGATATACTTTCATTTTATTGATTGCAATGGAAAATATAGGTAAGAGAAAGTACTGAATAGATGTTCAGTAAGTCCGTATTAATTGACATAAACTGTTTCATATATAAAAGTACTCTTTCTTATCCTAAAGGAAATTTAGTTGGACACAACTTACAGCATTTGTTATTAACAAAGTATTTGCAACAGCCCAGTTCCAAACAACTATTTAGCACTGTAGACCACTGTGTTCTTATTCTTGTCCTTAATCAACACATATCTTGTGGTTAAAAATAGCATTTATTCAACCCTTATTAGGAAATTATTTAGCTCAATAAAAGGAAGTGTCTATCCATCATTCAGGGCGCTCTCCTGCTCTGATTGATTTCACTGGAAGCAAAAATAATTTCCCAGAACTCAGGTGCATAATTTTGCCCCTTTGAAATGACCTCCTAAGGCATACCTTATAGTGAGAGAGTGGCACCTTTATGGCTTTAATAGCAGATTTTATTTTATTTCTGTGACTTGTTACTAAAAAGCTGCATTCTGACTTTGTTTTCAGGCCCTTCTGTGGCACAGAGTACAAAAATGGTTCTAACACATGTGTGTCTGTTCACACACGGTATTGACAAAGTTGACAAAAAGCAAGCACGAGATGACAATGCAGAGGGATGTCATGATTACGCACTCCCAGACATTTTAAAAAAGCTAACCATTCTACACAAATCAGCATCACACAAAAAACCCAAACATAATGGCCAAAATGGCCACAGTATTTAGCACAAGGCACTATATTTACACTAAAACGGCAGATTATGTTACCTGAATATTAGACAGTTTTATAAAATGGACAATAATTTAGTGATTGCAAGAACCACTCAATACTCCTAAAGAAAACCCAAATAGATGGCCTTTTCACTTCTCCTCAAAAAATGAAAATGATTGTTAAGTTTACCTCAAACCATTGTGTAACTTTATGTATCAGAACTACACGGGCCACAAAGAACACAAAGATTTCTATTTGGTTTTAGGCTTCGCTGGCAGAAAAACTCGATTTTACCTCTACAGGCTGTGTGATTTCAGGGCCTGTTGTGAAATCCAGGGCAGAACTATATACATTAACCTTTACACTCGCCCTCCATAATCATCTGCATATATACCATCTTGCTGCTTTTTTGCATGTACAAGAACAGAAGGAGTAAGAATAGCAGTGCAGTGACCCACTTTCATACATCCTTCTTCAGCTTTGATATACTGCAAATTTTATTCCTTCACTAACTGAAGGCCCCTCCATGCTTGTATATACCCATCTTGCACACTCCTTTGGGCGCGTGTTACTATGCGCTGTGGTCATCCCGTCCAGCACAGTGGCTAAGTCTGCCTCCCCTCGTTCCTGCACTGGCTAACTCTCCTTCAGGCTATATAGGCTGGAATTAATACAGAATAAAAAAAGATCATAGTTTCTTTTCAAAGTACTGTTGAAGGTAAAAGAGTCTTTTGGGTTTTTTATATGGGAATTTTTTTTCAAAAAATTATAAAACTGGCAAGTTTAGAACAAGTGAATGTTGTCTTCAGTCAGAAATTGTATTTAAAAATGAAAGTTACATCCCATACAGTATTTTCCAGCATGTTACCATGGATAAATTGAAGTATAAACTTAGTATCAAGTATTTGGGTTTTTCTTTAACCAATAATCTGTAGATAATTTAGCTTGATTTCCTTTATATCTAGTAAGTAATTGTTGCACAATATATTATATTATAAAACACATCTGACAAAAAAATGACTTCTTAGATTTTTGCCACATTTTTTACACAGCCTCTAAACAGAATTTTTACTTTCCTAGGCTTTTGCCAAATATTGCCTCAATACTTTATTCGTGGGATTTTTTTCCCTCATACTCTCTCACTCTCTCAACTTTGACAGGCGTCTTCCAGTGTAAACAGAAATATAGTAAATCTCAATCTTTCCCAGTCAAAATCACATATTCTAATTTGAATAAATGTATCTTTATTTCTGCTCTTTGTACTTGGGGCAGCATAGCCACTGTCTAAAATGCACAGGAAATTAAAGAGTTTATTCCTTGGAATGATATTTTAAACAAATACTACTGAGTCTGTCTGTCCCACCAGTAACTTCACAACTTGTCGACTGATTATCATCAAATTTAATTTAGATATAGAGATTCTAGAGGAATTTAGTTTCCTGTTTGTATGGTGGGAAAATGCGGCCAGGCAGAGAAGAAACTTCCCCTCAGAGCAGAGATGAGGACAAAGCTGCAGGAGGAGCCAAAATGCCAGTCAGCTCCCAAGGCTCCAAGAGGAAGAGCTGCCATCCCCAGCTGCACAGTGCACGGCAGCAGGAGCTCATGGCTGGCCCTGAAATACAGACCAGCTCCCAGAAGTTCCTGTGCTCATGCAGCCACACAGTAAACTCTGATGCCCTTCGCTCAAAATAAATAATTAAATAAAATAGAACAAAATCACTGTTCTACCTGTTCTCTTCTATTTGGCTCTGGAGATTCCTGCCGATTCAAAATGGATTTAGGGAATAATTACAAAAATTCAAGTGGCTGTCATTCATCAACACTGAAACCAGAACTCTCAAATCCTAAACCCCTTTTAGCACAAATTCTTAGAAAGGAGGAACCTTAACAAATGCTCTACTGAGCATAATCAAATGTTTTAAGCAGGAATAAACAGAGTAAGCTACTAAGCTGAAGTAGCAGTGAAATGGAAGAATGTCCAGTTTCACAGTAGATAATTATTTTAAGTAGAAGTCTTTCAAGAGTATATTTTCATTTAAAAAACCCAAACCAGTATTTTACCAACTTTTTATTTCTTTAAACTTTCCCTTTTAAATGTCTCATTTCTTTTAAAATACACACAACAATTCTTTTTACTTAAACTAGTCATTTTCATTTCTTTTTTTTCAGAGCTTTCAGTCATTTTTTGTTTGGGTTTCTTTTTTCATAGATTTAGCCATATTTTTTAACGTTTGGGGGGAAAAAAACAAATCCCAAAGAAAGAAACACTTTCTTGATGAAGAATCCAAAAGACCCTAACAGCTTTAAATGAACGTGGCTTTTTAATAGTTAATATTCCATCCATTTAATATCTCTAATTATTTTCCCTCTGCAGCTTTGATGGGTAGTTATAGGCTGGAATAAAAACACTGTGGTAAGGACAACTGCACAGCAAGGTTAAGTGCCTTCTTGTCTTCAGTACCAATAATTACCTTTAAACAAAAAAAAAAAAAAGCTGTTTTCAGGTTTGACAGTTAATTTACTAATGAGTATGTGGACCCAATTTATAATAAAGTAATATTGAACAGAAATAATCCTGCATTGGTACTCATCTGAATAATTTTCTTTTTCAAGTCTCCTATTAAATAAATTGGAAAGGATTAATTTTGCAAGAATGGATTGTCAGAGGCTGCTGCATAAACTAGATGCATGTCAGCACTAAATTTAATTATTGATCACAATACAATAGTGCTGAGTATTCCAATCCCCAAACAGCTTCCAGTAACTATCAGCAGATTCCAAATATAGAAACGGAAGGAAAAAAATTTGATTGCAGATGACTACATTTTAAAATAAATAAATAATTCATTAGCACCCAATAAAAATTTAATTTTAAAGTACAATTCAGATCACTCAGTAGAACGTATAACAAGTAATCAGAAAATCAAAGTGTCTCTCTTCAAGTGACAAACTCTAATGAAGTAGTATAATGTTCTTTTGATTGGGAAATCCCTAAGATTGTCCAGTTCTGGAAGAGAAATTATCTTTGGATATGGAGGTTGGTTGGAGCAGAGTCCCTCGTTACAACCCTTCTTGTTGCAAAACAAATGGAAATATTGAAGAATGTATAGCAGGACACTGTACTTACAGAAACACATCACAGAAAAGAGATGAGGATGCATCTTTGGAAAGAAACCCATTTCCCAGTTCTAATTATGTTCTCTAACTGAAGAAAGCAGTCTAACAGAACACAGTGCTTCCTATAAGTAGTGAGTAGTGGATAGATTTTCTTTTCATTTTAGAAAGTTCAGAAGATGCACATGAGAAATTCCTAGCTATTTGAGATTTTGCATCTAGTCCTTCAAATCTCTCAGCACAAAAAAAGAGGTACAGCCTAATGAAACACTGTTGGGTTACTTTGTGAAGAGTTCTAATTCCAGAGTAATAAGCAAGTGATCAGAGCTATCTTAGATATACGAATAAAGACGTTGAGCAGCAGAAAAGAAGGTAACAGTGTATAATTTTTCTTTTTTAAAACCAATGTCAGATAGTAATATAATACTGGTGTGGTCATTAAAAAGCAATTTTACCAGTTTTATTCTATAGAGTTACTGTTGAAATTCATAGACTTTATTAATTTGCATATAAATAATATTAACAAAGCCAGCATTTTTCTAGTGAATTTTTAACATGCATCCTGACAACGTTTCAACTTCCTCTGACCTTTCAAACAATTTTTTTCATAATGTATCTCTGCTTAGTTTACAGCAAAATTAATTTCCCAAGCCAGCTTCAAATACCACACAGTACAGATAGTCCGAGGCCAATTTACCATTTTCGTCATAAACATAATAGAAACGTCTCCAAGCTAATCTGAGTATTATTCCAAAAATAAGCAAGCCCTTCAAAGATTAATTTTTGTTTGTTTGTTTTAAAGCAGCCAGAAAGCTTCAGCTTTCACTGAAACACAGACCAATGTTAATTCATAAATCTGGGCTTCATCCAACACCTACTGAAGTCAACAAAATTGCCCCCTTGACTTAACCATGTGCTGGATCATGTCCTTTGTGACAATTATAACACACTTGCCAAATGTTATATCCCCAGATCAGGAGTGTTTGAAATAGAGCATTAAAAGTTTTTATTAAACTTTCGCTATAATCCAAAAGCCCAAACACAGCCTGCCACTAAGCTCTGCTCCTGGAGAATCTCCCAGGAGCACTAAATTCTGCTGCTGAGTCTGAGAGCGTGCTTGGCACGCTCACTGGTTTTAACAAGGTCTGTGACTGCCTTTGGCAGCCATTGAGTACCTTTCAACATAACCTGCTCTAACATAGCCATGCTAGTTTAGGAGTATTCCACTGACTCAGAGAAATTATTTTTTTTTTTCAAAAAAATCTCAGGTTCTTACAAACTTCCTTAATATATGCCCTAAAGCCAACTGGAAGCTTAAAAGCCACATTGTATTGGCCTTTACACATGCAGCTGCTTTAATCTGGGGAAAGACATGGGTTTCTCAGCTGTTCCTCATGATACTGAAAGCCTGAGTACAAGGTAGATAACATTTTTTTGATTTTAAGGTACTAACAGCAGAAGATATTCCAGTCCATTCAATACCCTTTTCCAGCTACATGAAATTGTGGACACACTGGCATTTAAAGCAATGCCAGCATTTAAAAAAGAGAATAAATAAAAACCAAAATCACACAACAAACAACTCCAACCACCTTGAAATCAAGTTAACAGAGGATGAAGGCTACAGACTTAAGAGAATCTTTTATGTATGTCTAGGCCTTCAGGAAAAATATTTTGAGTTGGAAATTAAATTATTTTCAAATACAAAAGGTATTTTTAAAATTGTCTTCTCTAGAAAGCATGATTTCTCAGATGGTTTTGGTCAGCTGAAATTGAATAAAGCATCGCTCCTGTCATCTTACCCCTACCATTCCTGTAAAGACCTAAGCACGCACTTAATTTTAAGCATATATGCAGTCCAGTGGCAAAAAAAAGGACCATCACTTGCTTAAAGATAGCGTATGAATTTTTGCTATATTAAAAACAAAGACTTCTGAAGTCTCAGTAGCATTTTCCAAACACTGTAAAACAACTTTTAGAGAGGCAGTTTTCACCTCAACTCAGTTCACTTCGTGCACATGCAAAGGAAATCTGTTTATACCCCAAGAGATTCACAACACGCAAAATAATTATTCATTGACAAGACCATAATTTAACCCTCACAGATGAAGGGGAAAACCAAAGGCAGATGTCTTCAGCAGGAACAATATGGAAAAAACAGTCCACAATCAATATTATTCTGTCATATTACTATTTCAATAATGCCTAGAGGCTGACAAATGTAAGGGAATTATCATGACAAATCTGCCTTTACAATTCCCTGAGTCCACTCTGTGACACTATGGCCTGGAAAATCTCCACAGCAGTTGTGCCACCCCAACTCCTTATTCTTCTACCTGTCTTCTTCTGATTGAATGGATGCCTCTAACACAGTAAAAATCTCTGTGGCTTTGCTCCACAGTAGTCCCATCACAGATGAAAATCATTGTTTTATTTTTCATTGTCCCAGTAGCTCCTGTGAGACTTGAGCCAGCAGATGAAGAAGCTTTGCCTCACAAGACTTCTTGCCTGCTCACTGGGCTACAGCATCAGGAAGGCTGTTCAACTTCTGCCAGTTAGACAAATATTTTTACTGTTATAGATAAAAACTGGACTACTACCACCCTCCCCAAGCCTGGCTGCAACCTCTAGGAAGCGATGGCGCCATTGGCTGAAGAGTTGTAGTGGTATCTTTAACGCCATGTCCGAATTACAACTCAAGTAAGAAGTGTTCAGCAATTATTGGACAATAACCTACTAAAGATTTGCCATCTCTCCAGAAAAGGGATTTTAGCATCCGCTGAGGTTCTGAGCACAGTCACTGGCTTAGAGGCATACAGAAACGACTGCCCCACTAAACACAGAAGCAGCCGCAGCGTAAACTGGCAAAGAGGGAGCCCTGCAGCCGGTACCGCAGCACGTGATGGAGTCCCCACCCTGCCTCAGGCAGTGCTGATGAGAAAAGCATATCACTGCTGAACATGAATTGCTAATATGGAAGGTTATCAACCCTTTCTTCCCCCAATAAACACAGATTTGAATCCACAACTAATACGTATCATAAATCAGATTATACAAGCAACTTCATGAAGGTTATTCAACAACTTGAACCAGAATACAGTTATTTCTGATTTTTTTTAAAAAAACAAATTATGTATATGAAAGCTTGCTTTCACAAATGTCAGAATGATGGGAGATAATATTTCTAATGCTTTAATTTGTAAAAGCCAAATCTAAATCTGAAAATTTGTTAATTTGTAAAGCTATAAAATAGCAGAAGTTGTACAAATCAGATAAAAACAAGTACTTAATGTAATAAAAATATATATCCATTCAAAATCAGTTTCACATTATGAGAATTTACTTCTACCTTAGATTCAAGTCTAAGTTTCACCTCAGAAAGAAACAGCAAGATTTAAACTGCCTTTTCCCTACAAGCCACCCAGAAATGACAGTATTAACGTGTTTGAAAAAATAATAGTAATTGCTTGAAAATATCCTGTAAACATCTTAGTCTGCCCAACCATGAAAGCGAGAACTTCAAATATTGTCACATAAAATTACATGGTCAAAATTTCAGTCCATATAGATCAAACCTGAAAGCCAGTGTTGACTTTTATCATTGCTCTCACTCAAAACAAAGCACCTTTAAGGAAAAACAACGAAAGTGGTAACTTTCTCCTTTACCATAATCAAGGGTATCAAATGAATGGCTTTGCAGGGGCTCCAAGACTGGTAAAATTTGCCTTACCAAGTTTTTTATTCTCTGTACTTCTTTATTTTTCTCTTCAAATATGAACAAACTAAAAAATCCTACATGGAGGAAAATGATGAAATCCACCCAGAGAGAGTCATGGAGAGCAGCTTAGAGTTAAATAATGGAACAGCTTTGTGGTTACCATTCACACAGCTCTCGGAGTCGGGGCTATCAGGCAATGAAGTAGAATAATGAAGCTACTCCTTCAGATAAGAGATCGGCTTTATAAATATGATCTTTTGTACAGCAGCTGTAGGAGAACTGTACACTTGAAAATAAGCTTGTCATATCTCTGAGAGTAGGTGAAGTGGTTCAGGTTTGTGTATGCTTATGAGTTTCTGGGAACATTAGTAATTTTATAGAAATAAAAACAGAAAAAAGAAATTCTTTAGGAAAAAAAGCTTCCCAGTGCATAGAAGCTGGTGGCTGAATACATGCATACGTGGTCAGCAGCTAGCTGTATGCACGTGACTTGGAGAACAGGGCTCACAACCTTCATTACCAAAAGCATAGGGCATCTCTTTGCTTACATAGTAGAAACATTCCTTCTATAACAGCAGCGTAGGGGTATATCCTCTTTCCAAGCTAGCACTAGGCTAACAGGGCAATACCTAATGAAATACATAAATAGATCCGACATCCTGTCCACGAGGGACCACTGGGCAGTAGCAAACACACAAAATATCACATTATGTGCTCACTTCGTGTATATGCAGCATGCAGACCTTTACCAAGTGGCAACACTAGAATGATATTTGCAGCCCTACTGATCAACATGTTTTTATTTCCAGTCGTGTCATGTAAATAAATTCCTAAGAAACAGTGAGAACCAGTTCTTGAAATTTTTGATGTGGATTAATACATCACTCTCTAAAATCTTTTCACTCAGAGCCTACTGCACAATTGTTTATTTCTTTTTTTCAGGGCAGGGAATATTTTTTTTTCGGTTTTGGTTGGCTATTTTTGCTAGTTTAAAAAAATGACTCTGGTTCCCCCAGTTTCTGATATATGCTTTTTGCTTTTCTTTTAAGATTACTCCAGTTCTTTTATTGCTATTAACCACAAAACCCACATTATTGAAACAAACTGTTACATTATTAAGACAAAATGTTTCTTTTCTTCTATCATTTCTATCCACTGCCAGTGGAGTAAACTCATCACAGTGATTCTCAGTTCACAGAATTAATATGCGACTTTAGGATGAGAAGGTTTTGCTGCTTCTGCCACAACTCTGACATCGATGTTGGTGCTGCAGGTAGCAGATGCTACATGAACAGCACAGCCACAAGCACTGTCTACACATAAGGTGGCAGGGAGGCTAGAAGGTGCATCAGCAGAAGTGCATGATACAGGTAGGGGGCTCTGAAAAAGCTTTAAGAAATTAGAAGTACAATCACTAATTTTGCAGACACAGAGAGGAGAATGTTTTGGGTACAGTGTAAAAGTCATGAGGCTTCAGAGTTGGAAAAACAACTGGCAGATGAAAAATGCACTAAGTTACTGCATGGGAAGAATAGATGTGGTCCAGAGGCTGGACATTAGACAGATTTAAGGAGACACAGATCACGTGCCTTTTCCTCTACTATTGGCTTGCTGACTGATTTTAGAAAAAAAAAAAACAGTCCAGTTTTATATGTGCCCATTTCCTTCTCTTGTTCACCTCACCTATTTGGATAATAAATTCTCCATGACAAAGATTGCTTTTTCTTGAGTATTTGTGCAGAACCTAGCACAGTGAGATTTCAGTGTCTTCACAGAGACTCTGAAGCAGAACTATAATATAAATAATACAAAATAATAATGTGAACTACATAAAAAAGTTACATTTCCTATTATCTTTTTTATTATTGCCTGAGTGCCCTGAAATGTTTTGTGACCATCTAAATGTTGGATCTTAATGCAATAAATAAGATCTACTACTCTGCATGAATAAATGCTAATTTCTATCACAAAACAAATACAGAATATGTTTTATACATTTGAAGAGCAATTTTCTTTGACTTATAGTGGAAGACTAGTGTGCATCTCTTGTGTCTCTAAAAATGTTCTCTGTCCAGGTTTGAAGAAAGAGACAGAGAAACCATGGCTGAAGAAAACAGCTGTAAAAACACCTCTACAATACTGCTGCCTTTTCTGCTATTTCAGTGCTTCACCATACTCTCCAATATTTTCATCATGTATTTCATAACATCTTAAATAAATTGATACAAAGCAACAAAACCTGAGAAGTAACTACAGTCACTGAATAATTATAAGATCAATGCACCATTCAGCAATTCTGAGAACAGAGTCAAATGACCTTGCAGAACGGAACTCCGCTAGCACAAAGCAAGTCCAGTGCCAGGGAAAAATGAAAAATAAACAAATAAAAGAGGAGGAGGAAAAGCCAGCCAAAAAAAGCATGCTAAATCTGAGTGAATCCCCTGCATATGCTTCCTACTCCTGGCCCTGAGGTAGTGCTAATCAGGGGAAGCAGAAGAAAAGAGAAACAAAATTATGTAGTGGAATCTATAGCCCCTATCTTTTCTACCTTAGTTTCCACTGGAAGGTTTCATCAAGCTGTGTTCATCCAGACTGCCAACATTTTCCTCTTCTCTTCCTCTCCTCATCTTTCTCTTTCTCTGTAGTCACTCTGGATTTCATTTCTTCTCCTCCCAAATATTCTCTTTTTCTTCATTCTCCTCACCTTGATTGGCCACCCCTTTTTCTCCCCAGTCTTTTTAGGACACTTAAGCCATAACCTTTTTCCTTACTCTTCTCTGCTTTTATGGTCCCTTTCAAGGTGCACTGACACTGCTGTATTTCTGATGAACAGTTGCTTGGTGAGGCTGCCTCTTTCCCTCCTATGCAAAGAAGCACTCACAGAAATAAGGAGGAAGGAGGCCAAAAAAACATTGTGCAGATACAAGGACAGCTGCAAGGAGTGAAACTGGTATGTGGAGGCTAGAGGGAAACAAGAGAAGGTAGAAACGGCAGGAGAAGGAATTTAGGGCATGCCAAAGGGACTGAGATAAAAGATCAAGAAAAGAGAGCTAAAAAGCAAATGGATTGCTCGCAAGCATCTCCTTACCCACATTCATGTCAGAGGAAAAGGTACAGGAATTGAAAGAAAAGGAGACCAAACCAGAAAAACTACTCTCATTCTAGGCTAAATAAATAAATAAATAAAAACACAAAGAAAAATTAGCCCAATGACCAGAAAGAGAGTAGAAAGAACAGTAAGATAAAAATAGAGGACACAAAACACTGAGAGTGAAAAAATGACATTAAACTGAGCAAGAGTAAGCAAAGCAAATAAAGAGTAATTTTTAAAAACTGTTAAGAGGTGCAAATACTATTTTCCCACCTTTATCTCCCCATTATTTTTTCCATCTTGAAAGCCAAAGAGGGAGAAAGGAAGGAGGGCAACAAGGAACCTGGACAGGGATGTGGGAGCAGTCTTTCCTCACATCCGTCACCACCACCCTTGACTTGTAGCAAAGACGACTTCTCTGTTAATGACCCATACGGTCACTACATGGGCAAGGGTTGAGGGGCACAGATGGATTGGAAAGACAAGACTCTGAATGCGGTGACAAAGACTTTTTTCTTTTTAATTTTGAAAAAGACCTGCCATTGTTAATGTTTGTAGTTTCATAGTTCCTTCGGCATCACTGCCGCATGCCGCAAATTATCACATCTTTTATTGACAGAAATACTTTTCAGAAACAACTGGAAAACAAAATTTGTTTTTGCATTAAGTAGCTTTTTCTAGCTCTGAAACCTGACACATGAGTTTGTTTTAAAGGTTAACCACATTTTTAATTAATACTTGGTATTAAACCTGAAAGGAAAGGGGAAGCAACAGTCTGTTTCTCCACTTCTCAGTGGAAATAGTGACATAAAACCAGAAAGCAACCTACCCTCAAAATAGAATATGTTATAACACGAAGAAGTGGATAGAAAGCTGTTTTCCTACTCTGATAGAACTTTCAAGATTTTTTTCCCCCAGATCAAACTGTTTCTGATTCCCAAATCAGAAATATAAAAAACACTTTTCTCATAAAAAGCAACAGAATAAATAAGATCTTCCTACTTCAAGCATTCCTTGCCTTAACAATCTGAATCATCTAGCTTGGTTTTGCTTTCTTGCTATAACTAGTCTGTGGTTTTAAACTATTTAATTTTTAACCCAAACTGAAATCTTTCCTGACAAAACAAGACATTTTCTCCCCACAAAAACAAGAATGAGAAATTAAAATTGATCCTTTGTCACAAATCTGTTTGAGTTCAGCAAAATTCCATTTCCCAACAAATTTTAAATACAATTTTTGCCCAATAATAGTCTTTCTTGATTGCTACTTCTTCTCATGTGAAAATGTCCAATAGTTATTTACTAGAGAGTAGATGAAGGTGCTCTGAGAAGGAGTGTCACACACTTCAGCAGACAAGAGGTCATCCTGCTAACAAGCTAGATTACCTGTCTGCTAAGGGGGAGTGCTTGCAGATCATCTCCCACACTTAGCTGCCTGCAAAACACCCACACTCTTTACGTACCTCAAAAATATGCTTCTGTTCACAAAGGCTGAAGTCATGCAATCCTGACATCACCTTCAACTATGTCTACCCTTACACACAGAAGCCGTTCAGTATTTTTCAACTCTACATAACATAGTTTTAACAAATTCATAATCCATCTTTCATTTTGTGCTGTAGAGACTCTGTATTCTCTAGTCTGTCTTTTATATTCTGTTCTCCCATCCTTACTGCATTCCATTCATTCAGTTTATCTTTTTATATTTACTATATGTGAGAAATATTCAAACAAGAGAAAAATAAAGACACTTTTAGCAATGATTTCTATTCTTTACGTAATGTTCTGAAAGGTTCCACATGACAATGCTGGCAGATGTTGATGCATGCAACGTTTTAGCTAAGCCAATGATTGACAGGTACACCATTACTTCTGCAATCTGGACTGACTTACACAGAGTAAATGCTAATCCTTATCCATTCAGTTGTTTCTTCACATTATTCATTTTTTTCCCTCCAGTGTAGGAATGACTTGTTTGTTGCACTCCTAATCCTGTGCCTTTGTGCCAATGGACACCAGACTGCAACGAACACACCTGGACAACTATTCTCTGATGAGACTATGGAAATGATAGCCATTGTAGCAAATGCCTGCTAGCAAAAGCCATGATAAGTGACTCTTAGGGAGCCAAAAAACAGTTCTCCTAGCTTCAATTAATTGATCTATACCCAGAGATTTTGTCTGCTTATGTAGGTATCTCGTTTTATCAAGACTGCTTTGCATGCGGAAAAGATGCCTCACAGTATAAAAGTATACTCTAGCCTGTTTTAAATTAGGTCCTCTACGATACTCGTGGCTCAGGAGATGGAAGACTTTTTCTGGGTTTAATTGGATGTTAGCTTCTGAGCATTCCAAGGAGTGAAATGTGGGGGTCTTTGATGCCATGGCACATAAGGTTGGATTAGCAATAAGAAGAGAGCATATTCTGAGTAAGCTATCCAAGAAAAGCATTTGCAGCAGGAAAATTACCTTGGGACAACCAAAAGCAAATCTGGAAGGGGTTTTGATTTGAGAATATTTTTCATCTTAAATTCTGCCCTGAACACGTCAGTTTCATGCAGCACAACAGAGAGAAAGCCAAGTTTAGCAAGTTGTATAAGACTAACCAATTTACGGAAGGTAAAAGCTGTGACAAGAAACTCTTACACTAAATGTTGCCAGGACCTTTATGCAGAAGTGAGAGACAGACATTATCACCATTGTCAAACAAACAGACAAAAAAGGTGGCGAGTAGACAATGATCCCATTCCATTCTTTGTTTCTAAATTTTGGTAATCCTCTGAAAAGGGTGAGATGGACTGACAATCAGTCATGGATCTCGGCAGTTTGAACCTCCAACTGTTACAGTTTGGAGCTGGGTTTCTTGTGTTCTCTTTTACAGGTAAGGAAGAAAGTAACAAGTTCAACAGACTGGAAAAAAAAAAATGAAGGCAACTTTTCTTGTGGTACTCTGGTCCAGTCACTGCAACTGCAGCTCTAAGCAAAATCTGTCCTCTTTATCTGTCATGTAGTAAGCCCAGATTTTCAATTGTTTTAATGACTCAAACATTTTATGTTTTCACTATACTTTATGACAATTATCTATCCTACAGAACATCACAGAATAATGGCCACCAGACAAACACACTGCACCTTGGTGGGTCCTCATATGCTTAAAAGGAAATAAAGGCCATTCCAACTTCTGTCAGACTTGATTTAAACATACAAAATCTATGAGGTTAAGGATACTGCAAAAGGAAATCAATGGCAGATTGCCGAATAGTATTTGCAATATTAGGAGATGCATCCATGCACTAGTAATCTAAACATTACAATGTTCAAGATAAAGCTTATTTGCTCGCTAAGTCATAAGAAAAATATCAGTACATATTTCTGAATGAAAATATTTCCAGTAAAAACGTGAGTTGTTCTGCGACACTCCTTTACAGATTCTGATTTTGCTCCTTGATTTAAGAACATGCTACTTACACACCAATAAAGGAAGGTTTGATGTTTCGGGTAGTATACCAGTTACCAGGTTACAAAATGAGATAAACTGTATTACCTCTTTTGATATGTTTTGAAGTGCCTCTTCAAAACAGAGTCTTTGACTGTGTCTAGAAATACAACGAGCTGAAACTTTGCAGGGGGTGTATTTAGCATGTATGATTATATTTTTCTTCCAGAGCATGGATCTGCTAAGTTGTAGGATCAGCACGTAGATAAGATTTTGAGACTAACTCAACAAAAAGTTCCCAGCATAGTGCATACAAAAATCATGTAAACCTCAGATAAACAGACTGTCTTCAAAATGAGATGATCTAGGCAGCATTCCAGAGCATAATTGCAGTGCCACAAACCTGAAGTGGCCCTGAAGAGAGAGATTCTTTGACCAGCAGTTAAATCTGTAACAATCCTTTGAGAAACTTAGATTCTGTGGGGTAAGAAAAGAGAGCAGCCACCTGGCAGATGGCAAGTTGAAACAACTGCAAAGCAAATTTCTACTAACGCTGAATGACAGGATAATTTAAGATTTAAAAGATAAAGGATCTTTATAATCAAAATCTGCATTGTACATATCTGCCAGGTCTCATAGGGTTTGATAGTTTGTATTATTAGAGTAGGTATCATCAATCCAGCAGCCAGATTAGAAGCTGAGACCAACATTTGCAGCAGCCCAAACTGTGTTGTTGTCTTGCCCTCAAAATCCATGCAATGGTTACAGTTCTTGTTTCTCCTGTCTTTAAAAGATCCTGACAGTAAGCGGTGGTTAAAAAAGAGGTCCCCAAAAGACTCCTGAAATGACTGCCTAAAGATAGGGGTCCTTCAATAGATATGACCTCTAGGACAAATTTTCTAGCAAAGTTCTCTGAAACAAAAACAAAAGCAACTCTGTATGATCACCAATCGTCTGGAGTTGCCAAGAAATGAAGCAATCCATGATTGCTATGAAAAGCCATCACAGTTATGCTCATCTTGGTGGCACCACGCACCAAGCAAAGGGACGTCTATATGCTTGTGGAGTACATCACTGAAATCTAACCCATCAATATTTCTATAGCTTTGAAATCAACAAAGGTTAGTTCGAAAGCTTTCAGACGTTCTTAATGGAGAGGCTCATCTGCTCTGGAATGATGTCTCCTGGGCTTTTAAGTGAGCCGATACCTGCTAAATATTTCATAGTCCAAATCTCTGTTAAAGGAGAAATGGAGCCAGGTACCTCTATTATGTTTCTGAATTTCTCCGGTGTTGGTTCAAGTCTGTGAAATGGATGCCCCTAGAAACCACAAACTATTGCAAGCCACATCATCCTCTTTCCCATAGGAAAGCCTCATTTCTTTGTCTTTGTGTTATCACTACAAAAGCATAGCAATGTGTACAGCTGGTGACAAACCATATTTTACTGTTAGAACTGTTACTACTGTTCTTAGTTTCCTAACTACTAGCTGTGATTTAGGTAACTAAAAGCTGCAAGAGCAGTGTCTCAATTCTTGCAATTTGCCATATTTATTGGACAAAGATCTGTATTTTATTTTTTGCACTGCGAGTAAAACAAGGAACCACAGGTAATGCATTTAAAACTTTTAATCAACATCAAATACACTGTCTAATTGCCAGGCAAATGAGAGAGAGCGGCCAAGGTCTGGCATAGGCCTTCACCATAAGCAAGCGATATTTACCAGTTTTTTTGCAGAATGTACAAAGCTTGAGAGCGTCCCTTCCATAGGGAACATTATGTCAACGCCCAGAGCACCTGCAGAAAGAGAAAGAGGACATTTCCGGCTGAAGATAGTGATGGAGTCACCTATGCTACTTTTCGTGATGCCAGCTAAATGCTTCTGCCTCTCAGTGCCTCTGCATGACTGTCAACCAGTCACTAACATAACCCCACTGCACATTCTGTGTTACTTGTCCCTGCATTTTGAGTCCAGGGAAGGAAATCAGATTTCAAATGAAGTTTAAAGTATGCTGTGGAAAAAATAGAGTCCCCAGCATGAGCCTTATGGTGCATACTGACAGACCTCTTAATTCCTCACAGCTCTTAACCTTTCGGTACCCCACTCTGAACTTCTGCAAAACTAGGATGGTGACCTGCTTCGTGGGTGGGTGATTATAACACTGAATTAATATTTGTAAATTACTGCGATGCATTTGAACGAAAAATGTAGAACTGTAAAGAATGATGATTATGATGAACCTTCAATTCTTTTTTAAGTTGGTCCATCTGTCATTATAAACCATCTTGAAGTACGCTATTATTCAAAAACCTTAAAATTTGTTGTATAACATTAGTTATCAAGACAGACCAGTGTTTTAACTTAGCAAATAGCTGAAGGAAAAAACTTCCACTTACGCTTTACAGTCCTTTTCTATTTATATGGCTTTTATACCATAGTAAATGGTGTAGCTGTTCTGTAAGACACCCTGTATTGTTATATAGCAGAACTTCAGATTTAACCTGACCTACTCAGAATGGATATCTACACTACAGTATGTTATGAGACCTCTGTGATACTTCTTTGATAATTTTTTGCAGACCTCCATTAGAAACATGGAAAAGCTACTTCAAGAGTGCACACTTACAGCTTACTGTTTACCTATACACTCGTAAGATCAAAACCCCTGGTCTTACTGTTTTTGTTAACAAGGAGCACTAAAAGTCTTCCCACATACTGAGTTTTGGTTTCCATTTTACAATCTGAGATGACAGACAGCACAAAAATGATGAGAAAACTGTGGGGAGGCTTCCAGAAGATTGATTCTCTCATCAGCTGATTCTTTTCTAGTTAGTCTTTTATTGACTACAAAGGTATAGCCAATGCAGAAAAGGAAAACCGGACTGCCCTGTTTAATCCTGAGGGCATTGGCAAAAGGTGATCACTTTTTGAGAAAACAGAGGCCTACAAGGAAATCAGCACACTGTATGAGCCGTTAAGCTGATTTAAACACACAGGGGATGCCTAGGGTTGAGCTCAAGATCTCTGAGGTGTGAGATGGGAATGAAACCATTGCACAGACTAATATTACTGAGCTTTAGTAGCAGGTGGTATAGTTGATCAGTCAGGAACCTGCCATTTGGAGAATAGGCCAATAGATCTGAGAGAGATAAAAAAATCCTTCGTCCTTCCCCCGTTCCTCACCAAGAATAAAAATATTGCAATTGTGAACTTTAGCAATTACCAGCTAAAACTTTTCACAGTTTATCCAGTCATAAATAATAGGGCAGAACCAAAATATAGTTACAGAGCACATACTGGCAGAATGTACAAAAAAATTTAAAATGACATTATAAGCATTTGCATCCTTGATTGTAACAACACTATTTCCAGTTCTGACATACCAAATTCCAACAGAAACCACAGTCAGATGACAGAAATTCACATAGGAATATATGATGCCCCAAGCACAGTGGTATTTCTTTGTATTAAAATCTGTACTTTATCATCTGAAACATATACCGCAGCACCTATATTGTGTGCATGCTTGGAGGCTGTTCATAGCAACTTTAGGGAACTTGCAATGGTTTCTGGTATGTGCTTTTCCAGCAAACAAGAGCCTCCATTGAATGGATGAAAGTTAATGCCTGCATGTTTCTGGGTTTAACAGACTTTGCCTATAACGCAGAATTTTCACCATGTTTTCCATATATATTGCATTATTCAGAACTCAATTTTCCTGTCCTTTTCCCATTTTATCTTAACTCTTCTCCAAATTTTCAGATAAAAAACTTGCTGCTAATTGGTAAGCAATACAAAAGTGTCAAACCTAAGCAAGGCAGACAAAAAAAATCTTTCATGTTCCATGGGCCCAAATTTCAGGTGTCTTCTTGCACAAACACATCTGCAGATGCACTTCACATAAACGAACATAGATTAGTTGGTTTGAAAATTTCAGCATACAAGTGCACAGCATTGGTGTATCTTCTCAACAACTGGCTGACTTTAATAACCAAAATAATTGCAAGTTCTTTGAAGTTCATAGTTCAAAGTCCAGCTTCGATAGATATTAGGAGAACTTGTGTAATTTGTGACTATTTAATCTTGACATTCAAAAGTACAACACCACAAATCAAGTGGGTAATAAGTGCATAAAATTCAAGGTTAAATATTTCTAATACATTTTTTTTTCTGGGGATACATAATTCAAACTCTCGCAAATAAAACAAATGTGGACACTATACAGACATCTGGTACACCACGTACAAACACACAATAATTTCCGACTGATTTTTAGCTCAGTGAGTTAGTGTGGCTGAGATAAATTGCATGCAAGGCAGATTATCCTGTGAGAGAAAGCTGCCCTCTAGACTACATTTAACAGAGTACATCAATAACTATCTTCCAAAACTGTCAAAAATTTTGGAGAACATGGCACAGCTTTCCTGGATGATATTGTGGAATTCTACATGACTGAGGTCAGCATAAAGCAGCTACCAACAGTCCTAGTTTTCTTTTGGGGTACTACCACCAACCAACTGAATTGGCTGCATCATGGAACTTTTCAGATAAGTTTCTTCACCAGAAAATTTCGTATATGCTCTGATTTCTGTCACTACCCTTGAATGTCATGTTGCCTAATTTTGCTATGAAACATGAAAGCACAGTCACTTACCATAACTTCAATTAGCTTATTAAATTCACTACTGCTTTTTCAACTAGAAATACACACCTTTTATCCTGAACTGAATTTTACCTACATGTGTGTCAGGTATTAGCTTAAAGTCTTCCTACAGAGAACCACCTCTTCAATTGTTCTCATAAGTGCCAAGCACACTGCCAGGATGAAACACCTTTATTTTAAATCTCCATTAGCAGGAAAATAAACAGCATTAACCATAATTCTACAACACCTTTGACTTGATCAGAAGTACCTCCACTCTTATGAAAACAGAATAAAACTCACAAACAGATAGTAAAATTTACCAGAGAGAACACCATGCTCTGAGTTGCTGCTTTTTTTGGTTCTTGGAGTCAGCAGTAAAGCACTTTTTAGACGATGCTCATGGAATCACTGATTTCTGGGAGGATGTTAGGGTGGAGCCCTGACTAGATAAAATTTTGCATATCAGTGCATCATACTACTAAGTGCTTTAAATAAACTGAAAAATAGAACACGTGTCACACAATATGTCATTACCAACTTGCTATGAGGAGGACTCACATGAAACTACATGTCATCAACATGTTGTTTCCCAAAATAACAATTTGTGGGTACATTTTTCAAAGAATGACTGAAGATTTCTCTTTTCATAAACCTGAATCAAGAAAACAGCAGAAATTTTCATTGACAAAGGGATGGGGTTAGCTGACTTGTATTGTTTTCATCTCGCTTCAAAATGAGCTCAAATGTCCATATATTTGGACTCTGTATATGACATAACGACTAGCTTGCTGCCAACGTAGCTTTTTAGACATGAATAGGGAACATTATCTGAGAACAATACTAGAAACAGAGACTCTTCAAAAGATAAGGCTTATAAAACTAAATTGCTTCCTAGCTATTAACTTCCTTAGAAGATGGAAAACTAGGCAAAAACATACCTGAAACCTTCCAGAAGAATGAAGTCTTATGAAATCCACAAAGATGACAAAACTGCAGAAGTGTATCAGACCGATATAACCAAGTACATGCACCTAAAATACATTGGTAAATCCCTGTGATATCTCCATACCAACACAAAATAATTCTGTTTTGAGAGTGGGAAACTGCAATGAGACAAGCAATGCAACCTGTATTACTGCTCTACTTTATTTTGTCCCAGCTGAAAGTTGTCTTCCAATTGATTGGGTTTTTTTTTCCCCTATAGTAGATGCTATGTCAGTGTGTTTACAATGAGCCTCCTATTGCGACCCACCACCTAAGTAAACTTTGCAAAGGAAAAGGACACCACGATTATTCCTAAGACTGTAGCATCTAAGTGTTACTTCACTGAAGAACTGGTACACTAGGTGCTATGCCAACTTCTTTCTTTGTGGTACGTTACTTGCATTTGTTACAGCCAATAACTGCAGAACTTGGGTTATAATCTCATATCCTCACCACTAGAGATTCTTGTTCAGTCACTGATATGCAGCTCAGGATAGCATCCCTCTGAGTGGCATTATAGACTATACATAGCGCAGGCACATGACTCTCAAACTCACATTTTGGAAGTAGAAAGTAGTCCTTCAGTATCAGGAGAAACCTACCCTCTTCTTTCAAGGTTTTCTTTAAGTACCAGTCATCTTCTTCTAACTCCCTCCCCACAAAGAATAATTTACAGCAGTTCTGTGTTTGCAGATTCTGCCATTAGTGACAATACACAAAATGTGCACACCTATCCGATGGCAAACCTGTATCTGCACAAACTCAGTTTATTAAAGTGAAGTTGTAGGGTTGCTTCTGTTTCCACTGCTGCATTTCGGGCTTCCCACTCACCCATCTCCTGGTGCATACTGCCCTTTTTAAAAAGATTAAGAAAAACCTTTCCTGATCATTGCTCAGTCCTCAGAACAGAGGTGTCAGAACAAAATTCTCCACCCCCTAACCTTGATCTTAGTGTATGTTTTATCCTACCCCTTCATGACAATGACACCAACATTAAAAGAGAACAAAAAATGAGCAGCAGCTGCAAGAATGTTGAAGAACTTAATGGTATAAAGATTGTTAAAAGAGACAAAACAGACCACTTTTTTCTTTTGCCCCTCCCCCCCCAGGAAATATGACAATTATTTCAGCAAGCTCAAGATGTTAACTTCATTTTGTAACATTAAATGTGATGACAAAATACACATCATCAACTATGATAACAACACAGACACGCATATATATATAAAGTACTTCTATTTTTGTAAAGCAAGATTTACTCCAAAAAGAGCAAACTCCATGTTAACTTTGCTCCTTCTCCCAACACAAACTTGTGAAAACAGGTTAATGCCACATCCTTTTCTTGTCTTTGTACAAGAACAATACATCAATTTTGAGGCCTAGGATAACCCGTTTGGGGTGGGGTTTAAGTTGGGGTTTTTTTATCCTTCAAGACATTCCATGTTTTGGCTGGTCACTGATGACCACTCCTTGCCACAGCGCAAGTTGCTGAGGCTGTGAAAGCACGCAGGAGTAACCAGCCAATGATATTATAGAACAATGAGAAGGTCAGAGTTGCATTGCATATTGCTGTCCTTCCTCAAGCACTTGCACAGCATCCAAAGGGGAAAAATCAACCCTTTACTCATGCTGCCTAATCATATTTCTTACTACTCAAGTAAAATAGAGCATGATGTCCTGCTAAGCTAGAGCAAGAAAAGTAGGATAAAAATCTCAGGAAAGGGAGTTTATAATTAAGGGTATTGCTTGCCCCCTCGTTCTGCCTTTTGTGTCAAAAAAAATAGAAGTTGCTACTGAGGAGGACATGGAAGTGTCTTTTGTTATCCAAAGAAACGAACTACAGTTTTCATCCCGCTAGGGGTTTCCACAACAAATGGAGCTTTTCTTTCTTTCAGCCTTATTTTAACAGTTCTCAGACGGACAATCTGTTATAACCATCAAGTTATCTTCTACTGGAACTGCACCAAGGAAAAAAGTCCTATCTTTATGCCACAAGACAAAAAGAATTAATTTTAACGGAAAAGTAAAACAAGATGCAAGTAGGGAAAACACCAAATACTGATTTTCAACACAGGCATAGCAAAAGCTTATAAAAATGCGCTGCTTAATACATTTCCATATTCACATATATGCATATAGATATACATAAATTGTATATCATATATGCATGTTTATTTGAACCTATGAAATATACACAAAGTGACTGCTGTGCTTTTCTACTTAAATTCTAGGCATCTAATATTAGTTTCTTAAGTTAATGAGCCTGCACCTTATCTTACTGCCCATATTGCGTATGTTTTGCAAGCTCCCAGCTGTGCATCAGAGCTGCCTCATGATATTCATGTCTGCTTATAGGCAAAAAAATTGAACAAGTATTTCTTAAGAACCCTGAAATTTACAAAGTAATGAAAGAAATGCCCCTTATTTTCTGGTATCTTTGCTACTTACTCTATTTTCATTTTGCATTTTTTTTTAATAAAAGAAAAATGCCCAGAATTATCTATGCTTTCATTCGAGGGGAAAAAAAAAAATTTAGACTCACAGATTCACAGGCCTGATGCAAAGATTCCTTCCCCCATATGAGCAAAACTGATTCAGGCCAAGCAGCTGCTGGCTCGTAGGGCACTACAGTTGAGGAGATAATTCCATCTGAGAGCTCCCCAGTTGAACGAAGAAGCCAACCAAGGCCAGTGGCTGCTAGAAAAGGAGGAAAGAAGGGGCATAAAACACCCCCCAGAGAAATATCTTTTGTCAATTCTCCTTAAGCTTAGCTCTTTTTCCCCACTGCCAAGATCAGCACAATTTTTTTTATTTTTTTTTTTTTTTAGTTACAACAGTATCAGGAAGAAAGCACAAAAGCAGCTATCTGCATAGCTTTAAAATGACACCACTCTTGTTACTGTTAACAGGATTTACACATTCAGAGGCTTTACCACCCAGCTAAATGGAAACTTTTAGTTCATTTCATATTTGAGTCAACAGGAGCTCTCCATTTCCATTCAGATTTGTATTTGAGAGAAAGAATTCAATAATCACTTCCATTTCTCAAAATTTGGCTTGCCTGGGGAGTAACATATTTTATTTTTCATAGAAAAATAAAATATCACAAGTGTTACAATATTACAAATTGTCATGGCACAAGATGAGAAGTGGGTTTTTATGTACAGTCTGTACCTTCTAGTAATAGTTTTATCTGTGAATTGTTTATTCAAATTTGGGTACATTAAACAAAGAATTGAAAGAAATCACCAAGCACTTGTGGAGGATATTAGTGGTATGGTGAAATTGCACTCAGAAAG
>Ga0181612_180555_pt1 | contig 24729 bp, 13 predicted proteins | sample HoacroProtozoa21_FD_119630 | JGI IMG/M metagenome (GOLD analysis project Ga0181612, IMG submission 119630) | Hoatzin crop microbial communities from Cojedes, Venezuel. Combined Assembly of Gp0051906, Gp0051904, Gp0051908
AAAAAAAAAAAAAAAAAAGGTGTATTTTTGCCTAGTATAGACCTCTGGCAACATTGGAAACAAATCTCTCAGGCAGAAGCACAACTTTATGGCTATTCTTGCAGACCTGTATAAAGGGTAAGTATACTTTGGGTTCAGTCACATATGCCACATAAGGGACACCAGACATTGCACGTGTGGATGTCTATTTGTAGTAACCATCCGACCGCAAACCTCTGAAACAGTCATTTCCTTTAATGTTGTGTATATTTATTGTCCCTGAATCTCTGGTATGTTTTCAGAATCTTGCCGTATTCTCTTGGCACTAATATGAATGAGAAGGCTGTAGCTCCTGAAACCATCATAGTGTCATATTTTAAGTGCACCCTTGAGCTGAGGATTATACAATCCAAAAAACAGTTCTTGCTATTCCTTTGTTCTGGTTTCCCCCCCTGTATCTAGAACTTGTTGTCCCAAATTCCTGCTACGTCACTCCGAGAAAGAGGCTTTAAGAGGCAGCTGTTGCAATGTGAATCTTCATTCCTTCTAATTACTTTCTCTGAAATAAGGATTGCTGAATGCAGTTCCTCCGGTCAGAGCCACTCCCACCACACACATTGGGTTTTTCTTTTCTTTGGAACAAAGATATTCAGATCTCCCTTTCTGTCTTTCTCTACCTATCCTTGCTTCCCGAAGAAGGGCAGATTGACTCTCACATGAATGGTAGCATTTGGAATAATCTCAAAGAGGATGTCAGAAGGGCACGATCAAAGTAATTCTGCAGAGTGTGAAGATGCAAAAACACTGAAACTTTTCTTTGCAGTCACAAGAGTCTGGGTTAGTTTGCCTTCTGCTGTCCCTCTCCTTTGCCACCCCCTCAAGAAGAGATGTGGGCTATGTTAGAAAAGCTTATATTTTCAAGAATAACATTTTGCCTGTTTAATGTGCTTGTTGCAGCCCCAAGAATATAAATGCAGTAAACTGTTTCAATTTCATACATTTGACCTTTTTGTTTTTTTATGAACCTCCTCCAGACAATTCTGGAACTGCTAACTACAAGTTTTCCAGTTGACTCCTCTCTTGGTTCCTTTTGAGTTTTCTTCTCTTAACTGGGCTTTTTTTTCTCTTTTTCATTTGTATTGGATTCTCTAACTAAGGTCATTGCAGGAAATAAGTCTCAAAGTAGCAAGTGTAGGATTTTAACTTTCATTTATCTTAATTTCATTTTCAGAACACTGCTAAAGTAAGTTCAGTACAATCATACCTCCGGGCTCTTTCCGATGAAAAAGGTTATTTTATTTTTCTACTTCTCTCTCTTTTTTAACTGACTCTCAAATATAGCAATTTAGTTTGTAAAGAGGAGATCTGCCGTTTTTTGTCACCTTAGATCTGCACTTTGGTAGGTAATGAGTAGACTAGACTAGAACTGCAGCACCTGCTCTTGAGAAGTGCAAACAGGCTGTAACTGTGGAGAGGAGGTGACTGGGAAGATCTGAACAGTAAGCCCACAATCCGTTTTTGTAAAATTACAGGCCTATAAGTCGCTTTGAGCAGTAATGATAGAAAAAAGCTGTAAAAAAAAAAGAAAAACATGAAAAGACAAGAGTGAGTGTTAACTGGATGAGAGAAAGCTAGAAGTGTAAAGCAGTTTATATTTACTTATCTTGTGAGATCAGAAAAGTACATTATCTTAAGTGAAGTTAAGACAGTTTTAAGTAGTGCAATAGTTTCTGTTATGGAGAGGTTGCACAGAAGGAAAGCCCTCTCCGAAATCTTCTTAGCACGATTGAAGTAAAGAAACATTGTTTCCAGACCACTTCAATAACTGAAATACACCAAGTGAACACATGTTTATGAAAGTCAGGGACATATGTTAATTGTAGTTCAGTCGATACCAGTTTAGTGAACAAAATCTTTGAAGAACTACGTTCCCGTGTCCACGTAGTCCGTGATTGTAACTGCTTGTGCCTGTTTTAAAGTACCTCTGGATGAATTTAATCCTATCTACTATTGAAACCCATTTAAGTTTCGTTTAAAATATAGTATTTCTGTGTAAGCCTCATTCATCAAAGGTGAACACGTTTCTAAAGAAAGTCTGTGAGTGTTGTGTTTTATCACTGCGTTTGTCTGACTAATATGAAGAAAGATTGCCCAGACTTTTAAGTTTTACATATGGTCTCAAAGACAAGAAGAGGTCACACAGCAAACCCCACATCCACAGAGTAGTTGTATTTGAAGAGATGTCATGTTTTTGCTATAAATCATATGGAATGGCCCATTATGAACACCTTGTAAAACTCAAAAGTCTTTATGATTGTTAATAGCTTCTGCAATAGTGATTTACTGGCTAATTTGAGACAAAATATGTTGCAGCGTGGGCTAAGAGAATGTGTTATCCTATCTGCATAAATAATAGTATGTTATTGGTAGTGCACTTCAGAAGCAAGTGGAATGTCTATTACCTTCTATCTTCCAAGGAGATTTGACGTTTCAACTTTTACTTATGGCTTAAATCAACCTGGTTAGTGACAAACTGTAAAGTTGAATCATGCATTCATTTTTTTTCCCTGCATGTTATCCATCACCATACTAACCTGTGAACTAAATGTAAGTTGTAACAGTAGTAATCACTCTGTAACTGCAATTTATTCAATTGAAGACCATCTTATTAGTGTAAAAATAGTTTGAAGCGACATTTTTATAATAACTGTGTGATATAACTTTGATGTATCCTAAATGTGTGCAATGTAGGACATTTATAATGGCCCCAAGTGTAATATTAACACAGCCTTCTAATGCACGTAAAAGGAGATCAGTTAGTTTTGATTATATTACCCGATATAGGTTAGATTCTCTTTTGGAGCTAAAGCGTTGCTTGCCGATTCTAAATGTCAAAATTAGTGGAATTTCAGGGCAGTTAAATGAATTCATATCTTTTGAGATGTACTGGATGGGTAGCATTGCAAAGAGGAGGTAGATGCCCAGTTCATACACGTGACGGCCAACGTCTCTTTACCCCTGCTCTGTACGTGTGGGCTCTGCTAGAGGGTACTGTGCCTTACATCGGCAAAAAACCTCAAGAGCTCTAACTGCCATGTCAGCGCCGTTCTCAGCCTCTCTGTTGGTAATGTTAAAAGCATAATGTTCAAGCAATGAACAGTATGAATACTGTCAATGACATGGATGTCGGTGTCGGAAGAGTTGCCCACTGTGGGTCTGGTGGTAAATTCCAAATCATAGAGCAAGAGGTAAAAGGATGAATATCCCATCATCCTGTGTGGATTCTTGAATATAATGGGCTTTTCCGCTTTTTTTTTTAAATTTATTATTTCAAAATACTTACGTTGTGCCCTTGTAAATACAAGCAAGAATTGAAATGTGCAGAACAGCTGAAGTGAGCAATGATGACTGGCTTTTGTATAAAACTTCTCCAGAAGATATGAAGTGATGGGAAAAGAATATTATCAAACACTTTCAGTTCAAATTGCGTGCCTCTATACCTGCTGAAGATTTTGCATAACTCCACAGAATCTCTTCTGAAGATTCAAAGTTTCTTTATAGTCTTCAGATTTTAAGAAGGGAAGTCCCTCCAGCCCTTCATTAAAAGTGAAGACATGCCTTAATCTACACTTACATTCCTAACACATGATTTTTCACTTGGAATGACATTATTACGTTAATGTTTCTTTTTAATCCCTCAAGTGTGTCACTTGTCCTAAACATTTTTTCAGTGACCTTCTTATCTCTCAGAAATTCACCTTTTTTTTTTTTTCAGAAAATTTCCCTAAGTTTTCTTTTTTTCTCCCTGTGATTAGTTTTCATTAAAGAAACCAAGCACAAAATTCCTTGTATTTCCAGGAAATACATCTGTCTTTGATAAGCCAGTAGTTGCAGGTTATTTTTCCTTCTGTCTAAGGTGACGAAATAATCACGTTAACTCTTTAAAGTATTGTTGTTAGACTTTTGGATTCTGTATCCTTTCGATAAATGAACTTACCTTTAGAGTGGTTGCATAACAACTTCTCTGAATAAGAATGTCTTTGTGGTGGACTGTAAGATAGTTGTGTTGGGGAACAAAAAAAATGCTACTGAAAATAGTGGTTAGTTAAAAGTGCGGTGTGAAGATATCCCTGAAAGTGTGTTTGGTGTAAATACTGAAGATTCTGAGAAATCCTGAATTGTTGGATGACTTTATTATAAAAGTATATTTCTCAGTGATTTTTCTCTCATAGTAAAATTAACGATAGAGTAGCTGCACCAGTCGTTCAAAGAATTGTATGACTGAATCCTTTCAGAGTCGATAGCGGTTATGGATGAGGTTTGCTAACTGTCACGAAACTAGCATTTTGGCATTATACAAGACACATTTTTATTTGTATTGACATTTTAGGCAGAAAATTCTTCAGTTTATTTACATGTCATGACAAGTATTTGAAACATTAATTTAATTTAACAATGTTAAAAACATTAAAACTATGTCACAGATGATTGAACAATAGTTGAAGTACTTCTATGCTTTTTTTGCTGTGCAAACCTCATAGTCTCTTTGTGAAATAGGTAAGATATTGGGAGATAATAGTCCTGAGTTGAAGAGCTATTGTTCATCAGAAGACTCATTCTAGGATGACTACAGTATAAAATCATTTCCCATAAGCCTCGCTGTAAATCACTTGAATATAACCCACTATGCTTATTACAGGCAGTCTGTCTTATCTGGTGATGGTCTTACTAAGCTGTGATGGGTCACTGGCAACACATGGAGGTTCGATGGGGGTCGGCTTCCAGAGTTAATATTCTGCTTTCATATTCCCAGATATGTGAGTAGTCTAAATTCCATCTCAGGAGAGAAATAATTAAATTTACTTTCCCAATTAAGATCAGACTGCAGAGTAGCAATTGGCTTCAGAAAAAGCCTACTATTATTCAAGCTAGAAATTACTCTCAGTGGCCAGGCCTTGGCAGATAGTTGGACATCACTGTTTTTGGAGGGACGTGTTGCCCCCACCTAGGACAGAATGGCAAGTTTCGTACCAGATTTAATAATTTTGCAGTTACGTTTCTCAGGGTTTCAGTCAAGTCCCTACTTCAAAACCTTTGTATGTACCACTAAGAAATAATTTTGAACTGAAACATCCCCACCCCCTGCCCCGAGTCTCTGCCCAAGACATTACTGAAAAATAAATGCAAAACCTGAATGATTTATTTGTACAGAGAGAATTGTAGAGAAAACTCCTGTGATTTTAGGATTGCTGAAAGAATTAGCTGTTATAAACCACCAAAGCGTGTACATATGGTGGAGAAAGTAGCTCAAAAATAATGTAAAATCTGATATAAATAAAACATGCGTTTAGAGATACATATTACTTAAAAATGTAAACTAAGGAATAGAATAAAAAAGATGCTGGTGTTGAGACAGAAAACCATTAACATTATACTATTTCTGAAAGTTTAGAGGAAAATACAATGTAAAAGGTAATTTTTACCGAGAAAGACACAAAAGTTCCATTAAAATGTTTTTATCAGAAGATTTGTATGAACTTCCCACCTCATCACAGTAAAAAAATAATCATTCTATAGGCGAGAAATAACCACTGCGTGCCTCCCCAGACTTTCATCAGCTAAATGAGGTAGCTACCTAACAGTTAAGGATAGAGGAGGAGGAGGAGTATGAAACAGGATAAATTATAAGCTTTTGAATAAGAAAATTCAAATTGTTAAGTGTGTCTTTTTAACCACAAATAGAATGCTAATGTATGTTTCATATTAACTTTATGCTAAGCAAAATTGCAGTGTGTAGCAGGAGATAACATCTACAGGCTGATGAGGATATTTTCTTCCTTTGTCAGGCAAAGAGGGGACATGTCCGTCTTTTGAATGCAGTAAACAAAACCAGAACTTCATAATTTCAGCAACGAAGCCCAGTTTGATATATGCTCCAGAAAAAACAATAATTTAAGACTAATTCAACTCCTGTTCCATTTTTTTTCTTCTTTTATCTCAGGTATCTCTGTCCACATAGTGTTTGGAGGAAGCTGAATTGCATTCCTGGTTTCTTTTCTTGGTAGATCAGCTTCCAGTGAATTATTTTTGTGGATATCTCTTTGTGTGCTTTTAACATTCTTAGTCAGACAAGATGGGTGGTGACTTCCTATATAGTAGCAAGGTCTACATCTACTGCACCATTAAATGATCTTGTTTAATTAGTTCAACAAAGCTGAATGATATCAATGCCACTGAATCTTGTAGTTTTCCAAGTAGCAGTAGTTTTGACTTCCACATGCAGGTCTACTTCTTTGGGTCTGTACGTCACAAAGTACAAATACCTTTGAGCGCTGATGCCTTACAGGTTGAAAAGTGGACTACAAACAGTAATGAATATATCTGTCTTGAAACAGCAACCACATTCCTGTGACAAAACACAGTATTCTTTTAAGCTGCTGCTTCCCATTTCAGTGAGTCAGAGTGTTGTGTTATTGATGAAATGCCTACGGTCAACTTTAGAGATTCCTAAGTCAGGGCAGCCTCAAACTTTCTCAGGACATGGCTGACAAGTCCTACGATTTATGAAGCAAGCAGCATGGGAAGGAGGAAAGAAATTCTTAACAGCAAATTCTCCCTTTGACGAGTTACCTTAACAGATACAATTCTTACGGTAGTTGCTTTATTTCTTAAATCTCTGAAACTGATTAGAGATTTAAAACTTCAAGGAGAAAAAATACTGTATAAATATGTGTAATACTATATAAATATGTATATGTATATTCCGAGTTCAAAAAATAACCTCCTTTGGCTAAAATGGCAAGGTAACAGTAGTACCAAGTAGATGGTTTTCAAGTGGAAGCCTCAACTTCTATGGGAAATCTGCTCAGTTTTTCTGTACGTTTTGGGACTATGTTGTTGCTTCTTGAAAGCTTGATAATGTTTATGTTATGCACAGATGCAGGAACTGTTAAGAATTCATCTTACATTGCTACTGCTCAACTCTTATGCATCAATATTGCTGTGAAATTGTTACTGAGAATTTCTACATGTGTGAATACATGACAAGACACCTGGAATCTACACAGCTATTCAGATCTGTTATTTATGTGCTGAAGATGCCTGCTGCCTTTATGGTGCTCAAGATATTGAACTCAAGAGTCAGCTTTCGCTTTGTAAGGTAAAATCACAATAGCTCTGGTTGCTATATCTGTACCAGGGACAATTTAATCTGTGCCTACATTGTAATTTTGATCTGGGCTTAATTTGGGCTTTGATTTTTAAGCTTTGACCACATGAGTTTAGCCTCTAAGTTGTTCCTGGGAGGTGGGTCCTGCTGACTGGGATTCTGCCATCAACACTGCCTGTCTGCATGGCCCAGTTGCTCCCTGCTCTTGTGGCTAATCTTATCTGATTGCCAGCATGTGCTCCCACAGGATGGCAGGAGGCTCATCTGGGACTGATGCTGGTACTTGAGTGTCTTGAATTTAAATAGCATTGGAGCGGAGCGTGAAGATGTGTGTGCTCACCATAGCTGAGAAGCAGTCATTTAACCCGGCAGCAGATGGTTCCTCTCTGCACCCACCCCTCCTCTGCTATGCTTTGTTCTGAACTAGGCTGGTTTAAAGATACCGGGAGAGTAGAAGGGTCATTCCACGGGCTTTAATTGGTCAGCAGGAATAGCAGCACTATTGCTACCGGAGCTCAGAGCCCATTTGTACAAGCACAGTGACCTTCCTCCTGGGAAGAAGTGCATGTTGATCTTCATTCCAGTTGGTCCTTTTTGTTCCGGCTTGCAGTAGATGTAGCAAAGGATGAGTATGTGCAGGGCCAAGCTCTGAGTTTATCTGAGAAACAGCAGCTAGAGCTTTCTGAACCTCCATGGTTATGACTTGTGGTTTTGCGTATCAAAACTTAGTACAGCACCATAGCCCTCAGATTCGCACAGCTTAAAGGGGCTGAAGCGGGGAAACTCCCTCCGGGAGTTTAGCAATGTAGAAGCGCGCGAACTGCAGCACAACCTCTGCTCAGAGTGGAGGCAAATATACAATACAGAGAAATACATTGCATGTTCCTGCAGGAAAAAAACTAGGGAATTATTTCTCCTGCTGCTTTTAACCTAAACCAGCTCACTGAGACTGAAAGAATATAGCCACTTTCTACATAAAGCTAGTGTAAGACAATGCTTAGAAAGGCATAGCACCGTAAAGGAGCTATCTGTAAAATGAAGACCTGAAAGAGATTTAATCAAAATTAACTCAGAGGAAGGATATGTAGGCAGTTGTATCCGACTAGGTTGGGTTGTATCTTTACAGAGAAAATATTTAGGACCTGTGAAGTGGATCTAATAAAGAGACCAAAATTATAGAATTGAAGCAGCAAAAATGGTTCCTTTTGGATTTTATTTTCCTCTTCCTCATTCCAGACTCTTGGCATAGCTTTAGGTGTTATCTACAAAGCAATTAAATTACTTGTCTTAATGTACTCATCTTTGGTATTTTTTATGTGAGCTTTATGCCACATTTCTAGTGCGTTCCATTCATTTTTTAGGAAGGTGTGTTTAGTATAATCTGTATTTATTTTGCATTTTTCCTCTGTTGGACTTCAGCCATATAAAACAAATGCTATGTTTATTATCCCCTCTGACTGCAGTATTTCAGGGACTTTCCCTCTTGGCCGTTCTCTTGGAGGCTCCTGTTCAAGGGTTCTTTATGTCCAGGCCTGTTAGGCTTTACGAACTGGGATGAAAAGATGTGTGTTTGACTTGCCTCCCCTGAATGCATGTGCACTTGTTGCTGAACTAATAATGTGGAATTTGGAAACCTCGTGATAAAAATTTAAAAATTCTTAGAGGGTTTGGTGCAAAACGGGCAGTGGAATAAAGCTTTTTGGAAAGCAAATTTGCCAGAAAAATTTGTGTGTACGTATAAAATATTTCTGTGTTGTAGAAATCATTATGTCTTATCAGATACTTGCATGACTGACAAGTTCTGAAATGAAACTGGTTTATCGTACACTCTATAACAGTTATTTTATAACCATATCATTTTCAGGAAATTGTAATTTTTTTGTGGTATGTTCATGTGCTTTACAAAGCTGGTGGAAGTTTTAACTGACACTTCATCCAGAGGACCTCGAGGCTTCCTTTATGCTGGAAGGGCAACTCCTCTGGTACTAAGACCCAGAAAAGCTATAGCCACACACGAGTTAGCTTCTGAGGAGAGGTGTGAGCTGTGTTACAGAGCTGCTTATGTTGGAGTAACCCCAAGGATAGTACGCTGATACAGTATTCACTTAGCCTAAATTTAGGATTCACATTTTAGGACTCTTAGGTTACATTTGTTATTTGAACTGCTTGTAAACTGGACTTAGGCATCCTCAAAAAGCATTTATAGTTTCAGAAGAGAGGAGGTGTGACAGTTTCTTGGAATAAAATTACTTTTCCTACACACTGTTTCAAGGGGCTAATATTAAGTGTTCGCTTTATGAGTAACTGCTCTTTCTTATCCTAGGGCTTTGTGATTTTACTACAGATTTTACTAAAATAAAACTAATAGCCACTTTTCTGCAATTTGATGTTCTGCCTATAAATGTAAACCAGCTACATCTGAATTTACTTTTCACTAATACTGAAGGACACTGATGTGGACTGCAAAATCAGGTACAAATGAGGGAAAGGATAATTTTTATTAAATAGAAACATTGAAGTGCTAAAAGTTCAAATTGTAACAATGCCACAGTTGAATAAACTTTTGGAGAAATCTGGAGGAATTAAAAAAAAAAAAAAAGGAATAAATGACTGAAGTTCCCCCCCAGATTCCTTATTCCTTCTGTTTCTCCCTTAAAAGCCAGATAGGTCTCAAAACCACATTTGGCCTTAAGATTTACATCCCGTTTTGGCACATCAGAATCTACAGGGCGGTTGATATACTGTTGGAACCATGGGTGAGTTTAGACTTTTAAGTCAGTCTGGAACATTCTTCCTCTCATCTCACACTGTACTGGAGAGAGAAGTGCAAAGCTGAGCCACGGTGAAATACTGGTCTTGCCTCAAATGCGGTAGGGATTGCCTTTCATTGCAGTGGTTAGGCCTGGGTTTACAGGGGCGTTGAGGCAGATTTTAAGAGGTATCTTGAGAGGCTTGGAAAACCAGCCCTGGTTTCACGATAGGAGTTTTAAGTCAGTGGGAGCTGTGTTTCTATCTGCCTCTGGAGTTACTAGAAGTCTTGGCTGGCATGTGTCTCAATGTCTGTACGGATGTAGATCTTCATAAATCGCAACATTCCCCTACCAGTGGAGGGGTAATTGTGACTCACGTTATCCTCTACTAAGTCTGCAAGTGGGGAAAATGGTTTGAGAAAAGCTATGCGGAGGTGGAAAAGCATGAATTTTGGTAGATGTGGCTTCATGACAGTGGTTAAAGAAATAACGGATAGGTCTTAAAGAAAAATTTGTTCTTCCATCTTACATTGTTCTTCCAGATGCTCCAAAGGTTCATTTCTCTCCACATTCATCCCCAAAAGTGTGGACTATGCCGTCCTTTAAGAACCCAAGATTTTAGAAGCAATGTTAAATTTTACTTGATATCTTGTGCCTGAATTTGTCCAAATACTAGGCATTGTTGTTTCCCAGATAAATCAGTGAAACCTGGGAATGCTTGGCAGGTAATGTGTTGAAACTCTGTAAAAGTATGGCATAGATTTGGCTTCATATTTACTAGGCAGATGTGGTCTTTTAGAATGAAGAAAAACCCAACACCCAGCCCAGATTATTTGACAGCACAGATACAATTGCAGTGTGCCATAATAAGTATATCAACTTATAGGGGACAGTATCAATTTATTAAGGGTTATTTTATAATCAGTCTCTGATGCTTTAGGATGATGAACTCCTAATTTAAATTCCATGTATCAAACCTACTAAAATAAACTTAACAGGGAAAGAGCAGCATTAAGGAATTGCTTTCCCTATTCTTAATTTGGCGATTACTATTTTCTTGACAAAGTGCTGCACCTGGCGAGAAAGTCAAATCAGTATTTGAAAGATGTAGGCTGTTTGAAGGTATTAACGAACAATTTAAAATTACAGTCATTATTTACTTTATTGGAAACCTCTTGGAGAATATGATTTACACCAGCAACAAGGTTTTTGGTGCAGTATAAGAATCTAGAACTTCAGGCTAGAAACCAGAGAGCTTAGACTACAGAAAGTTCATTTAAAAGTCATGTTTCCAATATAAATTATATGCAGTTGTACAAACATGTCAAAGTTGGTAAATTGGGTTTGTTTAATAGTGTAAACAGTCTTTGACCAAAATAATAACATAGCTTCAGAAAAAGACATTATGCTCCCACTTTCAAAAAGTTTGTATAACTCAGTGCAAGAAGGGCTCAACTGTAATTCTATGGAGAATAATGATTTATTAGATCCAAACTCCATAATGCCAGCTCATAAACGTGTTTTAATTTCTCTTACTGGTTGATGTTCTATAGACAGTATTAAGACACAGGAGCATAGATACATTCTTTTTCATTGGTTGAAATTGCTTGGACGTCAGGGTTATAATAGGTGCTATTAGAACTAACTGCTTAAACAGAGAATTAATTTGTGCAGGTGCTGGCTAAAAGAGTGGGAAGAAATTTAATAACAGCCATGTCTTCCAGATGCAGCAAAAAAGCAGTGTTTGTAATTTTACTTTTAAAAAGGCATATCTTCAATGTGGAGAGGCACCTACAGTTGTAGCATGAATAAATATTAATTTTGGGGTGAATCTATATTATTGCCATTCTCCAGATTTCTGTGGCAATTCCTTTCCCAATGAATTTAACATTTAATGTGTTGACTATAATTTTCAGGTAGGCCTAGAATTAATCCGATTCATATTTTTTTTAAAAGGTGTATAAATTTGTGAACAAGATTGCTGAGAATTGTAGGCTTTTGGCCGAATCCCATGAAACATTGAGTATTATGGCCCTAATCCAGCACATTACCATGGCATATTGTAAATAGTTCTGCTGATGTCTTCAGAAGTTAACCTTATCCTAAATTCCTAGTGGTCTGAATGAAGGCTTTTCAGGATAGAAACTGAGATGAATTAGTGAAATTTTATATTCTTGTGGAATTGAGGAAGAATTCTTTGTATCAACCTGGTTCAAAAGCGTAGAGTCCAAAACCATGGGGCAATGAACAGCAGGTTCTTTCCAAAGAAGCCTGTGCAGCATCACAGTTTGCCAAGAGGCTGCCAAGGGAATTAAAGGTCAGTACATACCAAAGTAATGAGTCTAATCTAATCCCTGGAAGAAAGAGGCTTTCCAGCTAGAACTGGAACGTTTAATTACATTTTGACTTATGCAGATTCAGGAGATAGATTTTCCCATAAACTATTGCAGTTGAGAAGGGACTGCAAAGTGAAAAACAGATGAAGTTTGTTGTTGCTGGTTTGGGGAAGGAAGGAGAGCTCCCCCAGTCAGGAGATGCCTGACGCATCTGTGCTGTCTTATATTAATATGGTCTGAAGTGTCTGCGCTGAATCTATCGAGACTTTTCAAACCAGAAAAGGGAACATAAATTCACATTGACCTTCCACTCCCCTAAAGGAAAGTTAAAACTCGCCGTCACAGTCCCATTATTAGTTAATGAGTCATTCATCTGCAAGCCTGTGCTTAACGGTGACATGGGGCCTACCTTTTACTTTCCCTTTAAAAGGGGAGAAAAATGGATGTGGCTGTTCCAGTTTATCAGCAGCTGAAATGGCTAACTAGTACGTATTGAAGCATGCAAAACTGTATGGGTTCAAAGTCAGCTTGTGTGTCCTCGTTCCTAGGTCAAATCGCATGCAACTTTACTTGTTGTGCAGTTCCAACTACCGCTTGTGTGGAGAGTCTCTGGAGAGAGCTTTGGTTTAAACGGGGAAAAAAAAATGCTGCTCTGTTGTTGGCACTGGGGGAGCTGTCGGGGACGTTTTGCCTTCCAAGGAGGTCAGAAGTTGCTGCTGAATCCCATTGTTGGCAAGGAAGGGTCTGGTTTTCATGGCACTGCTATTTGTTTTGATTTGGTCTCCTCCGGGGTGCGCAGATTAGAAGCCAGTAAACCTCTCTTTCCCTGACTAGTGTGGGAAGTTCCAGTCTCTCATAAACCTGAAAGAAGTCTGAACTCCAGAATGCAGCCTTTTGGAGATTAAATTTCTCAATGTTTTGCTGTGTTTTTAGCCCAAGGGTGCTGTTGACAGAAAGCAGTGTTTTTATTCCCCGATTGCTGTCTTTCTTTATAAATTTTTTTTTGGTGTTGTGTTTTTCTGCATTAGCAGCGGTATCTGTTTTTGAAAAAGGATTACATTAGTCAAAACTTAAGACAGATGATTTGCCCTCTTTCCCTACTGACTGACAGGAGCCTAAGCCACACATAATCTTTTGCAAAATACAACTCTTTTGCAGCATATCGGAAATTTCAGAAGCAGAAGATTTAACCTCTTAATACATTAATTGAAAAGCTGTTGATTTTTGACGGTGCCAGCCAATAGTGGTACAAGCTGCCTGAGATTTGCTGACATTGATTTTTTTTTTTTTTTTCAAACTAAACAGATATTTTTCCCCTATATTTCCCTTATTTAGGATAATTTATAGTTTTTACTGCAGTGAAGGCAAAAATGAACCTTCCTTACGGAGTTGCCTTGAAGGCAAAAGAGAAATCATTGCTTTAAACCTGAATTTTGAACACTGTAATTTTGGAGAAACAAACTTAAGCAGATCACCGATGTTGTATTGAAGTTTCCAGTAAAGTAGATCTATCAAAGGCATGGCACGTCTGTGTGGCTTTCAAGTACTCAAAGAGAATCTTCCAAATATTTTTTAAATCCTCTGAAGGAAGAGTTCTCAACTCTGAGCAGATTTCAGTCAGATGTAAAACTATTTTGAGTACAAAGTACTAGAGCTGCCTCTCGGTGCAGATGCTTGTGTCACATTTTATTTTTCTTCGGGAATAGCTTCCAGAATTTTCACAATGCTCTGTGTTATGTTCCTCCATCCCATAACGAATCTGTAACGCCAAACTGATGCGGGCTTTCTGGAGAGCTGCTTCCTAAGGCCTTCACTGATAAAGCATTGGAGTAGGGTGCAGTCTGCGCTCCGAGCAGAAGAATTTTTGTCCTGCAATAGTTCACGAGTTCACAGGTAAAGTTAAAAGTTACTTGCTGCTTCTCTCGCAAAGTGAGCTGTCTGTTTGCCTGCCATGGAAACCTTTCCCGAGGTTTCCTAGTCGTCAGGGATGGGTTCAGAGTTCATAGAGCTTTTTATTGTGCCCTTTTTGAGGGATAGAGGCTGATTTGCAGCACTATTTAAAGCAAAGATGCCAAATGAAAGTTCCTCGTTTTAAGTTTGTGCTTACACAAAGCTTCTTTGTGGTTTTTTAGGCCTGTCAGACTTGTCAGGCGTGGTAAGAAAAAGTATATTGTTTCCAGCACTTGGATTCCTTTCGTTCTGACATCTGCCACTCTGTAAAGATGATAAATTCCTGCCTCATTAGCCAGGGGTGTGGGATTACAGGCTGACAACACATTAATCACCAGCTTCTGTGGCAGGCTGACTAGCAATAGGCATTGTTAACAAAACTTTTCTAATATGTCACTCTTCTCTATGACAGCCTGTAATCAATCATCTTGATTGACAGTGCTGATAGATTACACTATTTATACTTTGTGTAATGAAAGATAGCGTTTCCACCTACTGTCATTTCTAGGCTAGCTATGGAGGATCACTGAATAGAAACAAACACAACAAAAAACCCCAGGCCTTAGCTCGGCATTGTGAAGTGAAGTCAGGCAGCGTTGTAGGTCTTTTGTGGTAGCTTTCAGACGAGGGGTATTGTTGGGGAACCCGGTAAACACATGCCTTGAAGTAACTCTTGAACTGAGTGCTTCTTTGCTGACTTTGTTGCGGTAGGCTGTCAGGTCAAGTTCAGGCAGGTAGGAGACTGTGTTAATCATATGGCGGCTATAGCTTCCCACTGCCATCCTGCCTGTCTTCTCCCGGTGACATCCCCCCCCAACCCCAGCCGAGAGGAGAGATGATTTAGATGTTGATGAAGTATGTGTGTTTTGTGATTTAGTAGGCAAAATGATACGTGTTTCCTGTAATTGTATGGTGCAGGGAAAGTAAACACAGGGAGGAAGTGCAAAGCCAACTTGCCAAGACACAGCAGAAACTGCGTTGGAGCTTGTTTGCCTTTTGAAACTTGGAAAATTAGAAACAAGACCAGGCTTAAAGTGCATAACCAAATGAATGTGGTGTTTTGATTGTGATATGGCTGTTTCTTGTTCTAGAACCACGTGGTTGTTACCTGTAATTATTCTTTGCCTCCTGAAGTTATTTCATTCGGCTGTAGTGGAAGATTTAACATCGACTATAACAGGACAAAAGTTTCTTGTAGCAAATGTCTGTTAGAATGTTTTTTGTTTGTGTGTTTTTTTTTTTTACAGTTGGCTCCTTTAATTGCATGTTGATTAAGTACAAATAAATGCTGCCTTAATGTTGTTATAGTGGCTCAGTTATCTTTATATAGCTTCATTTCTCTATATGCATCCTAAGAATTTTCATCATATACTTTATCAATAAATTTATTTCTTTATCTGTCTATCTGTCCCGGTAAGTGTATGTGTATTCTTTTTTTTCCTCATTGTAAAGGTTCACGTGCTCAGTCACAGTAAGAAACTTAAAAAATCGACCTTTGGATTTTAGGAAATAGGAGTTGGAGCTTAAATTACAGTACTTGGGAGTTGAGCTAAATTTAGGCAGTTGAATAGGAACAGGGGTGGAGAAGATTGTCTAAACTTTAATCTCCTGGAGAAGAGTTTCATTGTGAGGCCACAATGATTAATGAGAAACCTGACCGTCTGATTAAGCCCCTGTGTGTCACAGGACATGATTAGTAGGTGACAGAGACTGTAACAGTATCCAGCCAAGCCTTCTTTCTTTCACAGCTCAGACTGTTATATGATTAATGTCCCCAAGGGCTATCTCCGGGTCAGGCAGGGAGAACCTGTCAGAACAGGTGGAAGTGACAAATTCTGCAGAAACTCCTTTTGCGAGAGAGGCAGCACGCAAGAATGGATGAATGGGGAGGATTCCAGATGGGCTGGTTGACCTTTCTGTACTCGGAACAGACACTCAGAGCATCATGGGAATGAAACCTAGGGAAGTATCAAAAAACTGCAGATGTTCCATAGTTATTGAAGAATTATAGCATTGCCAAGTTGGGTTGGTAAAATGCACAACACATCATATTATCGCCGCTGGTTTACGCTTGCCGATGTGCTACAGGAGACTGTAGAACTAGCGTGTGTGTGTGTAGACTAGATAAAATACCACACACTGTGTTTTATGGCGAGAAGGGAAGAGTCTTTGCTTCAGTACAGATAAGGCTTGACAGAGTTGATGCTTTAGTATAGCATTTTCCTGTGCTAGTATATATAATCTATCTCGTTCTCATCAATACTGCTCCATTTAGGGCAAGACAATCTTGGAAGTTAAAATAGTTTATAAAAATCCTCATTCCTTTTTATTAGGTGGTGGTGATCTAGTAAGGTATTTTATATCTTCCAGAGTACTTTCACCTCGCAGGTCATAGGTTCAAATCCCCGGCTTAAGTATCCTGACATGCTCTGCCTTGCAATATCACACAGCCCAGAATTAGTAAGGGGATTGCTAAGGCATCGTCTTTCAGATAAACAGACCTTTGCATTTTATCATAGGAGTGGTATAAAATATCTTTGTAGTACTGCAGAGGCAGAGAAGGGAATGTTAGCACTGAGGTCCTGATGGAATTCCCTCTGCACATGGTTAACGTTCAAAAAAAAACCAAAAGTGAAACCAGAGAAGAGGATTCCCCCTCCCTCCCCAAATGAAGAAGTTTATTCTGCGCAGATTTTATTGCTGTTGTTAGTGTTTGGTATTGTTTTTAGCCATTTATAATGCTTTCTTCAGCTTCTGTTTTAGCATATGCAGAGTATCTTCCTCAGTTTAACTGTTAACAGGTCAATTTTCTTTTACATAATGAATGTGTTCTTCTCAGCTTTACATACCTTTGCAAAGAATGGCTTCTTTCCATTTTACGGATGAAAACGTGGAGTACAGAAATCTGCCAGCACAAGATAGGTTGTTGTGCTCACATGTTAGGCTTTTGCATTTAATTGAACTTCTTTAGTCTGTATCTTCACCGCTTCAAGTGGAGCAATTCGGAATAAAGGCTCTCATTTCTGTGGTTCTAAGACTTACTTTTTGTTCTTTGTCACTGTTTAAGCTGTCAGAACCAGCTCTGGGTATGGTAAATGCTATGCTCCCTTGAGCAAATCGGCTGCCATACGCTATAATTTACACTTTCTGAATCTTTACTGGCTAGGCAAAAGGTTATTTTTCAGAGTGGTTTTCCCAATATAGAATTAATAGAAGAAACGGACACACTTCAGTGGACCAGTGACTGGAGATGGCAAAGCTCCTCTGTGTGTAGAGTCACAGAGTGGCACACGGAGAGAATATAGGTAAGAATAAGCTCTGAAAGCTACAGAGGGAGTGAACCAAAATCCCTCACTTGAACACTCCAGACTTTGAAGTCCAAGTCTGATTTTTATTTTCCGTTTTTGTTAAAACATCCAGAAACGCACGAATCGCTGGTAGCATAAAGATTTTAATAGCAATTTCAAATACTATCTCTTACGGTGTTCCCACAAAAATGATAGACTTTGATAAATTGTGACAACTTCTCTTGTAAATAGTTTGCTAGCTATTGTTTGTTTCAAACTTTGCTATCGGTTTTTCAAACTCTTGTCACTGTACATCCTCTCCCGTAGGTTGATCAGTAAATCAGAAAGTGAGCCTGGATATGAATTGCTTGTCAGGTGCAAGAGGAGACAAGCCTGGCTTTTTAACCCTCTGTGCAACCCTGGGGGGAAAAGAAAGCTATGTCAGCAAGCAAAATGCATAGAATTTTACTATCCAAAAGAGGTTAAAGAAGGGCAGGTTGATTTTAGGGGCAACTTGCAAATCCAGATGCAGAAAATCGGTAATGTGGTGGGATATTCCAAAGCAACCCAAGTCCTTCAGTGAGCTTTGAAAACTTTTGCACTCTTGAATGTGATTGCATTAGCAGCTGATGTCATTTTTCTCATAGGGTTCGGTGCCTGAGGCACTCTAGCTGAATTTAGAATTACCCTAATGGTTCCTAGGAGTGGGGAGGTGCAGGTGTGAATCTGTTCTATTTCGTAATACACTTAGGTGTGTTTCTGTTGTTATCAGTAATGCTAATGAAAGCTTAATGTTGATTTCCATAGAAAGTTGCAAGGATGTCTCTGTTCCCTTAACTTGTAGGACGTGTGCTTAAGGTGTGAAAGGATTTTGTGAAATAGCTGTAATTAAGATGTATGGTTCCAAGACTGATTAAACATTCCTGTGGAAGAGCACCTGCAATAGAATGGATGTCATCATCCAGACAAAATGCAAGATGCAGCTGTAATGGAGTTAAAATGCAAACCTATGTCTCTAGAAAAAGGTGCATTAAAATTTTTAAACTTAGTGAACATAGTATAGACCAGAGAAGTCTCTCTGTGTTGTGCCTACAGCTTGTACAGTGATATTTCTCTCCAGACCTGTATCAAGCCTTGTGGAGGACTGCTGCTGCATCACCTAATAAATGAACGGTGCAGGGATATGTCTGGCTTTCATTTCAGATATTTACAGGCAATACCAGGAGTGGGAGGAGGGAGGAGAATCCCACTCTTCACTACTGTAGCTAAGCCCACAATGAACGTAAGGTGCACCCTGGCTCCTTCAAAAAAGCCTGTTTCATTGAGGACTAGCTGGAACCATGCAAGCAGGAGAATTCTTTGAGCTGACATAGCTGCATGGAGAGGACTTGTGTGTAGGGCGTAGAGCTGTTCTGGTGTAGCTGTAGCTGTAAGTTCTTTCTAGTACACACAGAGCCACAGTTTGTGACAAAGTCTGTGTGCGTGGTCAGCAGCCTCAAAGACACAGCTGGGTCTGTCTTGCCACTGCTGCATTGCCACAGAAAATCTCAGCTATTCTTCACAACCACGTCCTTCTTTCCCACGAGGGAATAGTAACTGAGACTGAGTTGGCACTTCCATCATAGTGCGGCTTGCAGGGACAGCACAGCGCTCCATCAGCAGGGCTGAAGTTCTTGGGTTCCCTGTAACCACGGGTCCAAGTTCTAGCTGAGCTGCTGCTGTGGAAGAGAACGTCAAGTTTCGTGTAGCTTCATCCCAAGTAGATACCTTTAATGCATCTCCTCTCACTTGTCATCTTTACAATATATGATAAAGATGAGGATAGTTTCTCTTGTAATGAAGATGGGTTTGTCCCTGTATTCGTGACCAAGCTATGAGTAATGCCAATTGTTAGCCTGCGACACAAAAATGGCAGTTAAAAATTTTGTACTCTGGTGATTAATCTGTGTAGTAGGTAGAGAGGAACTTGATCATCAGCTGCTTTTTGTTACAGGGGAATCCAAAATGTGGCTTTGGGCATTCCTGAATGCCCAAGTACTGTAACATGTCTAGATTTATATTATCATTTTTTTTCTTAACATATACATTCATAGTGTGAATGCTGTTGTGCTTTATTTCTACCTGAAACAGTACTGTGCTAATAACTATGTATAATTTTTCTTGGCACAGTCCATTGTGACATTCAGATCAGGACTGTGCAAAAGAGAATCTTTCTAATACTGTGCCAGCTACCATACCACTGCTTAGCAGTTTTTTCGAAGAACACAGGGCAAGATGCCAATAATGAGCTTAGAAAGTATGTATGAAGCTCCTGATAATATGACATGATTTTTTTCCTTCCTTTTGCTCTTCATTTCGTCTTAATTAGTCCCAGTAGGAAAGATTGATTTTTTTTTTTTTTTTTTTTTCTTTTCCTTTTAAAGCCTTATAGCTAACATCTGTTGGTATTCCTGGGGTCATTCTTGCACTGTCCTATGTTTGACATTTCTTGTAAGAGAAGAGGCATTTGTTCATGTTGACATTGGCTGCCTCGGTATCTCTCAGTGGTGCAGATGGCCTGTGAATAAAGACATCAAGCTAATAGGCAAGATGACAAGCCTCGATAGCGCTGGTGCTCCTCGTGCTGAAGCAGCAGGGCAGCAGAGACTGCTTTTGCTGGGGAGGTGCTAGGTCTGCTGGCACTAAAGCATATGGAATTCGTTAAAAATGCAGTGGAATCCTGAGAGAAGAATAGTACCATGAAAATCTCTGGCTGGCTGTAACAGGGATACAGTTTTTCAGTGTAGTATTTTATATTTCCTTGAGTGGCAACAGTTAAAGTAAAGCGTATGTGTATGAAGACAGATCCCTAATTTACTCTAGGCATTTAGCGATTGTGACTGTTTAATACATCAGAGTGAGACATTGAAGAGAGATTTCTTCATTGCATTGTTTGCTTGTGTGGTGTTATGAGAAGAAAACAAGGAGCGTTGGGTGTGACAAGAAAGGTAAAACAAAAAATGTGAATCTAAATGAAGGTAAGCAAGATGCATTGTAAGTGCATATTACAATATTCTTGTGGGAGTGTTTTGGAAAATGTCATAGAGTCCCGAATATGGAAAGCCTGTTTCTTCCAAAGTGGACATTTCTGTCATCCTCTGGAGAAGGCACACTGGAAAACTTGGCGTTTCAAAGTCAGCTGCTTATTTCTTGGGGTAGAATAGAAAGAAAAGCCGGAAATTCAAAGTCTAACAAACAAAGCATGAAAGAGAAAGATAATTAAGCTCTCAAGAAGCAGAAGATTAATAAGTTGCTGTAATTCTAACAAGGCAGTTAGTTGGCAGAGCTAGTGGCTTGGGGATCCTCTGTCTGTATTGCTTGCATTGGACAATGTTTTTGAACTGCTCAAGATGAAAAGTGATTTCAACTACTTTAATAAGGGATTTTAACAATTTTATTTGCTTTTTAATAGGGCTCTGAAGGCAAACACCTGCACCAAGAAATGTTTACATTAGTGAGGATTTAGGAGTGTTTCTATCTGTGATACATAATGATATAAATGTTGCTGACATTAAGCCATATTGTATTTCTCCCTCTTCCTTCTTCCCTCATCTCAACTTGAAGAATTCATTATGGGGCAGCTGCATAATAACTTTCATATGAGGATCCCAGAACTTTTCAAATGTAAATTATTAAGCTGCTTTGTGTGTTCTTTGAAGGAGAGGAGAAATTTGCAAATCACACTTACACAGTTTGTTGAGCTTCCATGGCATAAGTCAGATCTATGAAGTGACATGGCAGTACAAGGTTCAAGCCTGGCAAACTTTCAACAGGTTTGGGTTTGAGGTAACAGAACTGCTTATTCCAAAAGATGGACGTTCAAAGAGCTACCTGGTAACCAAAATGGACTTGTTAAAGCAGAAGCTCACGCAAGTGGGCTTGGCAGTTGGCATAGCTTCTGGGAGAGGTGTGTGAAACTTTCCATGCAAAGACTTTGATGCACACAGTTGGTTCAGGATGATGCAAGTCCAGGAACGTTGGCAGAAATGGCGTCTTAGTCTATATCTGTCAGATGCTAAGCCACCTATCACACCTGAAAGACAGCCATAACTAAAGGATGTTAGTGTTCAGCTTAATGAAGTCAAGGACAGTTTTTGGATAAATGATCTTGCGTATCCAGACCTCTTAGCAGCTCAATTACTCCACTTTATCTAGAGCTAGAGAGCTGCTTTTAGTTTCTACTTTGCCAGGCTTGTTGTCCTTTGCACACCTGCTGAGAGAATTTGTCCTTCTTTTCATCTTCTCCTGGTGTCTCTTCTAAGCACTTCATAAGGTGCACAACATGGTCCCCAAGATACAGGCCATCTTTGGAGGGACCTGCTTTTCTCTTTCTGAAAATGAAGGACTTTTTCACAGATTTCACTCTTTGCATCCCTACCTCCGTTAATGTAGTGTAAAGGTAGATCTAATAGACCTATTAGGACATCATCTGCTGTTCTTTAGCTAGCGGCCTTGTTTGTGGATGGCGGAGTTAGCTATTGGCAAGTCATTCATATGTATCTTACAGTGACATATTGTGAAGCCACATGATTTTAATAGGGGAATTGTGTTGTTCATGCCTGTGTCTTGAAAGCGGTGCTAATTGCACAGTCATAAAAAAAATTGACAGCCACAATGATGATGCTTGAAGACCATGTGGCACATTAATCCTGAAAGTAAGTGAAGTCTTCAGTTTAATAGTCGCATAGTAGGCTGTCTTTCACTATAAATATGATCTGTTTTACACTAAGGAATCTTTAAATCCTGTTGTTACAGATGATTCCATAGTTCTTAAATGGCTCTTGAGGAATCTGCTTTTCAAAGTGTTTCTAGTGTTCACAATACATGTCTAGTACGTCAGAAGACATCCTGAAAACCTGAAGAGAGACCGATTTTTGGTATAAATAAGACATAGAATTTATATCTTCAGGTTTCACTGTATGCAAGTGTTGTGGTTTAACCCCAGCTGAAAACTAAGCACCATGCAGCCGCTCGCTCTCCCCCAAAGTGGGATGAGGAGGAAAACGAAAAAAACCTAAAACTTGTGGGATGAGATAAAGACAGTTTGACAGGACAGCAAAGGAAGAGATAATAATAATAGTAATAAAAGTAGAAAATAAATTATGCGCAATGCAATTGCTCACCACCCGATGACTGATAGCCTGCCCATCCTTCAGCAGCGATTGCTGTCTCCTGGCCAACTCCCCCAGCTTATATACTGACCATGACATCATATGGTATGGAATATCCCTTTGGCCAGTTGAGGCCAGCTGTCCCAACTGTATCCCTTCCCATCTTTTTGTGCACCTCCAGTCTACTTGCTGGCTGGGCAGTGTGAGAAACAGAGAAGTCCTTGACCCTGTGTAAGAACTGTTCAGTAATAGCTAAAACATCGCTATGTTGTCAACACTGTTTCCAGCACAAATCAAAAAACACAGCCCCATACTAGCTACTATGAAGAAAATTAACTCTATCCCAGCTAAACCCAGCACACTACAAAAGACATTGAACTTCATTATTAGCACGTGTGTTAGCTTTTAAAACCTTTGTATACAGCGTAGAACTACAGTATGAGACAAATAAATATTAACTTCTGGAAAAATTTGTTGTGTCCAGTCTAAGAATCTGTCTACACAAGGACGCTGATGTTGCACTCTAAATACTTTACCCCAGCTACATAGAATTATAGAATCATTTAGGTTGGAAAAGACCTTTAAGATCATCAAGTCCAACCACGAACCTAACACTGCCAAGTCCAGTACTAAACCATGTCCCTAAGTGCCATATCTACATGTCTTTTAAATACCTCCAGGGGTGGTGACTCAGCCCCTTCCCTGGGCAGCCTGTTACAGTGCTTGACAACCATTTCAGTGAAAAAGTTTTTCCTAATATCCAACTGCAACCTCCTCTGGTGCAACTTAAGCCCACTTCCTCTTGTCCTATCACTTGTTATTTGGGAAAAGAGACCAACACCCATGTCACTAAAACCTCCTTTCAGGTAGCTGTAGAAAGCGATAAGGTCTCCCCTCAGCCTCCTTTTCTCCAGGCTATATGACCCCATTTCCCTCAACCACTCCTGGTAAGGCTTGTTCTCTAGACCCTTCACGTCTGACGTCCTGCAACAGCTAGTGAAATGCTACGGCATTTTCAGAGGATAATGGTTCTCACACTAAAAACCTACCCCAGATAGGTGGATGTATCATCCACTGGTATAAGTGGAGATCTGTCTACTCGGACTAGAAGAACATTCATAAAGCACATACCTTTCATATGGCTCAACATAGATGTGAATGACTCTCTGTACCATGAAGTTCTTCTGCAACTCTGTACTAACAACGCAACTTATGCATATTCAGATTTATTTTATATCACATAGAAAGTTTATCATCTCCCTGCCTTCCTAAATTATTTCTGAATAGTTTGCTTGTCTTAGGTTCCAGAAAAAATCATCCTTGCAGGATCCTTGAAAACATATTACTTCTATTATGAGAACCAATAATTTCCTACTCCTTGACTTCTGTATTTTGACTATTTCTGAATTAATTTGTGATTTCTCATTCCCTAAGCATATTCTTTAATAGTTTTCGTCGTGTATCTTGTACAGTGCTGTTTTCTGAATCAAAGTATTTTGTACTAGATGTAGTTCTTTGGTTCAAATACACATTCATTATTTCAAATCACTCTAATATTCTGCAAGATCTAATATCCTAGTGCACAAGATGCATTTGCACTGTATTTGTCCATGTGTTGACTTTTGATGATTTCATCTCATCAGTCTCATCTCAATAGAAATTATTTTGATTTACCACTTCTGCAGAATTGCATGTTTTATGTGTCAGAGCTATCACCTGGTAATTTCAGGACCATTGGAGGAAGTCTTTTTGAAAACTGGTGCCATTCTTGCAAAAATTAGTTCCTCTAATTCTAGATGCATTGGATGGACAGATTAGATGTAAATTAATTTTTCAGAATTTTCACATCTGAGTTCGTTCAGAATTCGTGGAAGATTACCATCTAGTCCTAGTATTTTATTATTCCTTACTTTTGAAGAACATTTTGTACTAATATTGAAATTTCCTCAGACATTTACTAGGAATCCTCCCTAACAGATTCTATTGCTGGTGAAGGAACCTCCCTGAAGATATTAGTCATGAGAACATTGATGCAAAAAAAAATCCTAAAACCATTTGCTTTTCTAGAATGTATTTATGGATCTTTTATGCTGATTTTAAATGTTGTTA
>Ga0181612_180438_pt1 | contig 24718 bp, 14 predicted proteins | sample HoacroProtozoa21_FD_119630 | JGI IMG/M metagenome (GOLD analysis project Ga0181612, IMG submission 119630) | Hoatzin crop microbial communities from Cojedes, Venezuel. Combined Assembly of Gp0051906, Gp0051904, Gp0051908
GAACCTAGTTTAAAGCCCTCTCAATGAGCCCCGCCAGCTCGTGGCCAAGAATTCTTTTCCCCCTTTGAGATAGCTGAGTTCCACCTGTCGCCAGCAGGCCCGGTGCTGTGTACACCTCCTGTATTGGGCTGCAGAAGGAACTCAATGCCATTATATAAAATATGAAGGTTAGAGGGGTGATCCAAAAATGCTGGATAACAGCAATATGACCACTGACTGAATTTGCATAATCAAGTTCTTTTCCACATTATGGTTTTGGCTAGGTATTACAGCCCTGTAACCCTGTTGCTACAGTAGGGATAGGGAGCAATAACTGATAGAATATCATCTGGCTTAACAGCTTGGCTTGATTTCTCCTATTGTGCTCAAATTTCACATTGCAACATCCCTGTGACTACTAGGCATAAATGGACGGTGCTAAGCACTGAGCATCACTGATTAGAAATAACTCATGTGATTGTGTCCCACGACCAGCCCACAGAGCTTTATACTTCTGGCGTACTCATTTCATACTGTCCTGTTCATTAATTTATCATGATTCATCTTTCAAGTATTCAGTCAGTTTATTCTTACCCCATTGGAAAGCTGTTCCAGAAGCCCAGAGCTCTGATACTGGTAGCCCTTGCATTTCCAGCCTAAAGATATTCATGGCCAGTTTATATTCAAGTTTCTTATTTGATGCTGCAGATTCTGCAGGCGAAGAGTAGAGAGTCACAAAATGCAATCCATATTCTCAACAGGGCAGTACTTTAAAAACAGTGTGCAGCTCCTAGCTTATGCCTTTTGTTAGGCAACCTCAAACTGGTTTAGAAGCCTGCAGCAGATTTCTTCTTGCCTTTAGCAAAAGAAAGAACAGCAGTGTGATGTTGTTTGCAATGATCCACACACAGCTTTGAACAGCCCAGGTATTTTGCTCAGTGGACGTATGTTCAGGCTATGATTCTTAGGATTACATGAATAAAGCATCTGGAAAACGAACTTTCAGGAAGCAAACCCTCTGTATTAGTTACATAGCTTTGTCTGTCAAAAACCAAGAGTGATCTCCAAATGAGAGAAGCTGCTACAAATTTCAGGTGATACAGCTGCCCTGTTTCCATTTCACTGGAAAAGCCTACTGACCTTGCTGGCTCTAACATTACCTGAGGTGAGACCAGAAGAGATATAGTGTTGGGTCAATAGATACTGATACCTGTGAATCCAATACTGATACCTGTGTATCTAATTCAAGCATTTGCTTTCTGAAACTGTATCCACCTGCACTGCTTTTTATTAACAGGCCATTATGAATGTGCCATTGGCAAATTCACTGCTAATGGAAATGTAAACATGTCCCTTGATACTGTCTAAAAGGATTTATAAAGAATGGAGAATGATCACGGGACATGCAGCAGCAAATGGGTCAGAAGCAGTGGAAAAAGCCACTTGCCCAACACTCCCTGCTGTTAACAGTCTAGTATGTCCCAAGCCTCTCTGGTAAGACAGAAGTCCTTCCACGGCCGGCTCTGAAAGCGAAGATCACTGTTTTTAGGAGCGTTTGACTCTGCAGTCAGTTTTTGTTCCCCTGCGAGGCAGGGACAGCTTTCCTAACATCTTTGCAGGAGATGCCATGGAAAGGACTCCCCCCACAAAAACAGAGGAGTGAATTATGCCTTTCAATACACCAAACAAACCCTGTGCCCTGCTTGCGACCAACACTGCAAAAAGTGGTCACCTGAAGAGCTGGCTCAGGAGATTTTGCTGGATGCCATGTCTTCTTTGCCCGTGCTAAGAAGTATCTCCTAATCCACATCAACCAGTTTTCTGGGGCTTTGGTCTAACTCTCAGTCTCAGGAAGACAGAACATACACGTTAGCCTGATCCTGACAGTCTTTAGGAGACACTACACATATCCGATGATGACTAATTTCCATATGCAGTAGGAAAGTTCATCTAAGTGGGAAATTTTGTGGAGAGGAGGCATTCTGAGAGATTAAATAAGCCGCAGACTATCTGAAGTTTGCAAGGCTTTCGGGAAAACTCTGATGAAATTGGGGGGGGGGACGGGGACACGAAGATGACACACACAGACGACACGGACAGATGGGGACAAAACTTTTTATCTACAAGGCAACAGTCATGGTATTCCTACTTTATATGCGTTGTATATGGACTGCCCAGAGCTATTAAATTAAGGAATTATATCAATTCTGTCTAAGTTTCCTCAGAGAATTTGCAGGATACATAAGGCAGTAGAAAGTAAAGACCAAGGATATAGACAATAAGCGCAAAAACATAACCGAATGTCCTGTGGTGAAATTAAATTTGATAAACTCTCAGCTTAAAAGCTAGAAAGGCACCCAGCCATAAATATACATTTCTACTGACATAAAGAAACGTGATGTTGTGACAGAGAAAAAACATTTCAGAAGACAATTTATTTATGGCTTAACAACATTTAAACCAACTATTATTTAAGTTAGCTGAAATGAAAAAGAAATGACTGGCAAATTGGAAAAGAATGACCCTTAGGTCAATATGACAAATTTGTTATCCTGCACGTGGGAAAACATCCCCTGCAAAATTTGAACTTCACAGCTGGATGTGAACACATAAGCAAATTTAATGCAGAGCATAAACTGTTGGTTGTCACCATCAACAAAACGTACATTCAGAGCACACCACGTAAATGAGACACAACCAGCCTCTCTCCCTTTGTTTAAAGCTGTACGGAAATGGACGTTTACCAGCAAAACTAGGGTGTCTCCATTTCACACCACGCCAAAGCTTTCTTGCAGATCTACTCAAAGCCACTTAACACATTGTGTTTGAAAAGGGTTAAACAGCAGATCCTAGAATCCCCTTGATCTATCCATAGTCTCTGCCTAGCAGCATTGCATTTCCATTTGAACTACAAATGACCCTGTACACACAATCATGTAGTTCATATTTATATAAAGAGAGGGTACAGTATGTATAATTTGTAAGATTTCTGGGAGGGGACACATCATAACTAAACTCCTACTTTTCCCTTAGGGAAACAATCGCATTTGGTTTTAGTTAACTTCAAAGGAGAAAAGTATTTTCCCCTCTGTGTCAATAATTTAACAGAAATTTGTCATTTCTGTCCACAAATCAAACTTTCAGAATCACCCTGTTAGCAGTAAAGCAGCGACTCACACACACACACGCAAGCGCACACCCCCGCGTGTGCACACACACGTACAAACATACAGAGCATAACAACTGCAACACAATGAAATGCTCCTGCAGCAATTTCTAACCATGGAAATTGAGTTTAGTTTCACTCAATTGCCAGAAACCTCTCCATGCTGAGGAGTTGTATTTCCAAGCACATACCATGGGACCAGGACCTTTGGTGACATGTTGTTCCAATTCTATTGAGGTCGGGTTGCTGGCCAGCCCTTTCAAATCATAACCAGCACAGAAATTACCTCCTACGAAACATCGTGGAAAAGTGGGACTGTGCAGCAGCAAACCCAGGAAAGCTTCATTTTGGGGTCAGCGCAGCTTCAAGCAGCATTCATATTTTTTCCCCCTCAGAGGATATCCAAGAGCTATATTGGGAGAGGCTGAAAGGACACTGCTTTTATTTGGAAATTTATGTTGCCCTGATTGCCTAAAAAATAAAAATCATGAACATTTCAGGCAACGATTTGCATTAGAAAAATATACATATAAATCTTAGGCAATCATCATTTTTTCCAATCCATTCACTGTCTGCAGCACAGAGATAGGAAGGCATTATTTTCAAAAGAAATTAATAGGAAAGGCGCAGCAATGTCTATTGTCTACAATCAAGTACACAGTTTAATTCATAGCAAGTCAAACTCTCCCAGTTATAAAAACCTGCAAATATATTATCCAAGCCATGTAAGAGCTGCAGCACGTCCTCAATGGGATGACACCCTGGATGACACCAGGTTGACATTCCCATGCTTTCAGATCCCTGGCTGTCAAACCCCCAGCGTCGTCTCTGTGCATCATCTGCAACTGAGTCCAGCCTTCTCCAGTTATTTGCTTCGCCGCAGAAGGGGTTACCAACATCTTCTTCATTTGTGAAAATGATTTTAGGCCAGACTACGACATTTTGTAATGGATTATAATGTTTGATAGACCTGTTCAAAGATAGTGAAAAAACCTAACAGCTAGAAATGTATTTTTAACTACAGGCTAATCATGTATCCTTCTTTCAAGTGTTTTACTTTCATTCAGACACTATTTTAATTATAAAATTCAGTGGGGCTTTGGGCCCTATAAATAAGTAATATTTGGAGATATAGGGCCAGTAGATTAGGGTTGTTTCCTTGACATATCATTGAGATTACACTAATTTAAACTAGCTGAAAATCTGAATCATAAATTGAGATATTTAAATGGGAAGTAACATAGCGCTCTCTTTCAGTTGTATAATATATAAGCAAGAGAAGACAAAGTACTCCGTTCTTACTTATATTAATGCCTGTTTACGCCACCATGGAAATTCAAAGGTCCTTACAAAGGTATAAGCTGTATCTCAAGACTGCAGGGAAAATTCCTGGGATATTCTGAGCAGCTTGCAGCAGCGCTCCATTTCTTAGTAACAGCACTACGTGCTCAGTAACTTCAATTTCTTTAAGACTGCAATAGCCTAAATGCACATGCAAGACTTTTTTTACATCTATTAAATAGCTTGTTGGAGAGCTAGTGAGTGGTAATGAAGCAAGGTCTAAGCACTAATGGATATAAAAGAGGGCAGAGAAGAAAGTTGTACAGGCAACCTTAATTCTTCTCTCTCAAACCCTAATGGTTCCTCTTTCCACTCCCGATTTTAGTGCTCTCTAACCCAAGACAGCAATGAGGGTACAAGCCTCTTTCCTAATGTGGGTTTGCCAGATGTTTGCCACCTCCTGAGGGCCTTTTTCATTGCATAAGCACATGTCTCAGCATCTGTTACAGAAGTCACGAACTGGGACTCCTAAACTTTTAAATGAACACCTCTGCCTTCACCCCAGGCAAACTGCTCTGTCAGTGGGGCTAAGAAAAGTTTTCCGCAAGGCCCTGCCCCAGCAGCAGCGGTGCAACCCCTCAAATACAGAGATGTGCCAAGGTACACCAACAGAAAATGTGGTCCACGGATTTGCAAGCAGACAGGTTGGAATCCATGATCTGAACACAGGGATGGATGATGCATGGAAAACAGCACGTCTCTCCAGAGAATGGTAAACCCTTCACAGACAAATGGCGTTCTTCCTCTTTGCTGGGATCCCAGCTGCTCAGCTACTGCATGTATGGTAAAGTATTATAATGAGAGAGGAGAGCGAGCTACTTCATTTTGCCCAAGGAAGAATTACCCTTTCCAGACATGAGTATGTAAAAGAAAGCTGAAAGCAGCCTACAAAGACTAAATGTCTGATATAAAGTGCTACCAGCTTATGAGTCCAGCTAAAGCCAGGTTACAAACAAGGATACAAACAGCTGATTCAACCTGTAAAACAAATTAAAAAAAAAAATGTAGATTAAGGTTGAAGCTTTGTGATTGTATGTATTACATCAAGAAGAGAAGATGAAGCAGATTTTGTTTTCCTGCAATGGGAGCAATGCAAAGTCGTGTCGCCCCATAATGAACAAGGGATGTTCTGCTCTGGGACAGGGATTCTCGTGAAAAGAACTGTTGAATCCTAATGAGGTGTTTTGCCTGCCAGTAGGTTAAGAATGAATTCATGCCTTTGGACTATCTTCTGAACCTTTCTTGGGCATGTTGTGAAAGATGAGATTCCCCTGAGCATAGGAAAAGGCCCTTTATTGAAAGTATTGAAAAACACATACAAAAAAGCCGTGTTGTTTTTTTATCCTTGCAATGGTCAAAGCAGAGTTCAAAAATGTCCTTGAAAGAAGGGAGGAATGTCTCAGCATATTAATTAATCTTAATACTGTGGCATATTTAATAAATGCATATGCAAATCTCTCAAGAAATCAGTTTTTGGAAGACATTAAAAAGGAGCACTTCATGAACACCGAGAGTCAGCAGCAGCTGTATAAACCTAAATGCCTACCTGCTGTCTGAAATTGAAATCAGATTAAAAGATAACCAAGATTTTTTTCATCCACAAATGCTAAAGAGATGCTGATACAAAATTAACTTTTTATTTAAGCTTACAGTATGAATGAGGTGAAGAAAATATCAGATGTAGAAATCTAAAAAGCTTCATGAACGGTTTAAAAAAATTGTGTATGGTCTGGCTAAAAAAGTTTCCAAGAACTACTGTTCAAGGGCATTAAATCTCTGTCTGTGAAAGCCACATGATAGGCTTCAACTACTGCAGTCAAGCAGGTTTTAAAAATTACTGTACCTGAAGTAGGCTTTACGGCTACTAAGCCACTCACTGTGGACCAGACCTAATAATGTTCAAATATATGTTCTAGCCAGGGCCTTTGAACCTTTAAGATTCCTAGGGACATACAGGATCAGGCAAAACACACAGTTACATACTCCAAATCAAGAGTCAACACAGTATATGGTAGCACTTATGCAGGGAAGCAATGATTCTCTTTCCAGTTCTGCATCCAATGAACCACGGAATGTAACATTTTTCATTTCTTGATGGTAACTGTCAGAACGCATTTAATTTTGGGGAGATGAAGATGGAATGCACAAAGAAGCGTAGAATAATTATGTGTTGAAAATTAAACCCAGTTGTCTGAACTGGGAAGAACAATGTAGCGTACCAAAGGAGGTCTAAAGTGTTTTGGCCAACAAACTTAGAGGTCATCCAAGATGACATATTTTGTGAACGAGAGGCAAAGGCAGTTCTCTGTAGTGCACTCCTCACCTCTGTTCTTGAGTTTGGATCTATGTTTAACACTGCAGAATTCATAGTTCAGTGACACAGGGGTGTTTTTCTCACACCTAACCAAAAACAGTGAGCAATGTCTGAGAACACAGAGGCAGGCCCAAATTCCTAGTTCATGGATGTGTGTATGTGCAGGACTCCAGAAAGATTGTGAAGAAAAAAATCCCATTCAAGAGTGGCATGAAAGAAGGAATTTTCTTCCAGCTGCAGACCAACAGCAATGACAGAGTTGGAAGAACTATGAAACTCAACCTCTCCAGCATGCCCGTGGAGCTAGGGGTCTACTGGAAAATATTTTAACTCCCAGTCTGCAACCTGAACAAACCTGCAGGAGGACAGGCTCTCTAAGGCCCGAAGGATCCATGTCCAGCATATGGAACACCTGAATTACATGTCAAACACACAGTTTCATTGCTAGAAGTTCCTGCTACTCCTCCCAAGAAAGAGTAGGAAGAAATAATTGTCACTGTGGAGCGTCCATGAAAAAACCATGGCTCCCTGAAAGGTAGAGAAGATACCAAATGTCTTGGTATCTTCAGCGCTGTGACAAGACTTGAGAGGTCTAGCATGCCCTTACTATGATTAAGACACTGCTTCCCTAAAACCAAACAAAACAATTAAACGAAATAAGATGCTTGCTGTGCTGATGGCGGACATTCTTGCCTATCAACAACTTATCAGTATTGCAGTGATTTTTCTGGTAATCTGTCCCATGTTCTGTTCTTGCACCCTGACTGATTACGCCCCGAAGAGATACTACATTCCACAAAGACATGTCATTGAAAAGAGAACAAGCACAGAGCCAAAGCAAGCCTTGCAATGACTGGTGCCAAGCTGAAGGGGAACCCAAAGGGAGGTAAGGCAAATGATGTAATTTGATCATTTTTGGACAAGGGAGGTTGGTATGCACTTCTCAAGGCTGTGTATACACCACAAAATACAAAGGGAGACTGCAGTCATGTAACTGCCACATGCCCTGCATTTTAAGGATGGATAGACCGAATAAAAAATTTAATATATTTCCAGAGAGTTTTGACAGCTTATCCCAGAAATTTACTCCCTCCTAGTCTTCAGCCATATTTCTTTGTCACTGAGGGTATACCTCCTCTGTCGACACAAACAGGTCAGACAGAGAAAACTAAGATCATTTTTGGGTGACTGAGGTATTATTATTTTGAGGTGCTGCAAGAAAACTCAGCTGCTGATTAAACCACACTGATGGAAATCAGAAAACAACATTTACTTTAATACCACACTGTATGACAACACAAAAAAATCTGTCTTCAAAACACAAAAGGAAAGCAGGAATTTCCCTTGTACATTTGAACAGACAGAATCACTGAAAGGCTGCAAAATTCAATGTTACAATTTTCTCACTTTAGTTCATTTGTGTGCTATATATGTCATATGTATGCCTCAAGAAAAAGAAGCTGTAAAACACACACAAGTCCCGTTCTTTTTTTCCATCTTTTCTTTTTTTCAGAGTCTGTTACATTAATTTCCATAAGTTTGTAGGACTTACAATACCACTACTTCCAGTTCCTTCCTTTCACCTCTTTTCCCTTTGGATAAGAAGTGGCATGGCTTTGTAACTATGTGTGTATTAGCATTGTTATCATGTCATAAGTATTATAAAATAACCAATAGTCTGGAAACTGACAAAAAAATTGAATAGTTAAGCTCAGGGTGAAGTTTTCAAAACCTACTTGCCATTCCCGGTGTTTTTGTTTCAGAATGCTCAAGTTAAGGTATTTTAGAAGGGTTTTGATTTTTTTCTGAATGGGTGGTCAGTACCCCTTTGCGCTACACCTCTAGAGGTAAGGTATCTCAGGCCATGCTCATTCAGACACTGCAAGCGGATAAAGGCTTTCTCTACCTCACTCCAAGGATGCCAGCAACTGCCCCCAACTGCATACAGACAACAGCTCTCCCTGAGCCAAAAGGTCATGCTGACTGACTAGTTTGAAGCACAAGTGGAGTAATTTTGCGTTTGTTGATGTCAGACCATGTAAAGATGCCATCAGCTTAGGCACTCCAAAACCTAAGAAAGAGTTTCCCACAAAACAACACATAAACAAACAACCTTGTGACATTTTTTCGGAAGCAGCTGGTAACACCAGGAACAGATTTTTTTGCAGAGAATATGATACCATTTTGAACAACAGGCACATCTGTGTTTTGCAAGATTTTGGGGCTAACTAGCTTTGCAGGGAAAAAAAAAGATATTGTGAATCACATGACAGAAACCATGAGACGTAAGAGCAGAAAAAGACAGCTAAATTCATAGAGGCTGTAATTCTACAGAGGTAAATGAAGATATCTTCCACAGAAATTTGGCCCAGCATATTTTTCTCGGAGTGAAGGAACAAAACTGTTCCTGTGCTGAGTGCGGAGGGAAGCTGTTCTTCCTGAAGCTCCAGGCCGCCTCCTCTGACACTCATGGGATAATAAAAAAACACTCATAAGTTTTGGGTGTCTTTGAGAAGCAGGATGACTTACACCACAAGTGTGTTCCTTGCTAGTCGCTATATTGCCACATCTATGACTTCAGTTCAAATAAAAATCCTAGAAAAGCTAAGATCCCAGCAGGTTGCAACCAGCAGGGTGCTCATATCTGCAGTTACCGGGTAATAAGCGATTATAAAGTTGGCTACATTCTTTTTCGGTATAAATCAAAGTAAAGACAGATCAAGTTTTCATTTGGTTTTTCATTTGTTTTACTAAATTTAGCAAAATGAACTCCACTGGAGAAGTCTAGCTTGCAAAAGCCTGGCCATCTCCAAACTTAGAACTGTAATGTTAGGTTGGGTGTTCAAACTTCTTCCTCCCTGAAATAGCTGTTTTCTCTCAAAAATGACAGGAAGATTGGATTTGGACTTTTCCAGTTCAGAAACACCAAATGAGTCCCACTCATTTAGTTTGTATTTTTAAAGTGTGTTGAAAATCCACCATATAAAAATTAGTTACTCTGTTTTTTATTAATGGTATTTAAAAGACTAATAATGAATGTTTGATACTCTAGGGTGCAGAGCTTATGCATATGCGCCTATATACATTACACATACATCCATATACGTATCTTTCATAGTATTCTAAATTAGAGAAAAGAGATTCAAATGCTAACTTAGTTTGGGGGCAGAATATGCCTTCAATTTACTCTCTTTGCATTTACAGTAGTGATAAAATCAGCTCTGAGGCTGGATAGTTTGTAAGGTAAACCAGAGGACAAGAGCATACATGCAGAAAAAGAAGTTAATACAATAATAAAGGCCATTAGTTACAAGTAGAGGTCCTACCGAACCAAATGCAAGGTGTCATTGCTAAGATTTTACCCTGCAAATGTGAATAACTGCCTTTGAACTAAAACTGCAGGAACTGCGGCAAGCGTTCTTAACACTTTAATGGTAGATAAACAATAGATGCAAATGTTCCACACCTAGACAACAGCAGGACACTTACTTCTAGTGAGAAATTAATTACGTCTTTGCCTGTTTTGCTATCTTGGCTTGACAATTCACAAAAGTTCTTCAATATATTCTTTGAAGTGAGGTGCAGGGTTGCAGTTTCCAGAGCTGGGTTTTATATATTACCTGTCCACTATTCTGCTGCTAAACTTTCAAGATAAATGAATACAGCATAAGACGGGCACATTAAATAACATGCATGCCTTCTTTCCCCATTTTGTGTTTCATATTCAAGTGTCTCTAGCTGTGGCTACACTAACAAGTAGAGCATCCCAAAATTGTTGGTGCTAAGGATCTGATGTCTGCGTTACACACGTTTCCAGGGGGGTTTACTTTCCTTTCCTTTAGTTCTGGTGTGGTCCCATGGACAGAACACCGGTCAGTGGTTGGAGCACAGCCACTGGAGTGCATCTTCCAGTTCAGTGCCACGTGGAAGCAACGTAGCTTGGATATGCATTACATGAAAGAAAACACAGTAAGAGAGGACATTCAGGCTTCAGAAATACACCCCTGCTCCAAAGTAATTTGCTAATTGAGATGCGTCTTATGTTTCACCCTCACAGATGTGCTAGCATGGAATGACTTAAGTCACTGGAGTTTTCTGCCATTTCGTACAAGCTACGCCTCCATGCAAGGACAATAAACATTTTCAGAAGTCACACAGTACCCCAGTCACTATAATTAAAATAATAACCGGGTTAGACTCTTTGTGTGAGAAAATGAAGGAAGCCACACTGTTTTACAATGGATGAGGTTCAGATACTGAATTTTCCAATTAACATGCTTCTCTATATCCTTAAAAAGAAGAAAAATTAGACTTATTAGTTCAAAACAAATTAAAGATGCATTTTACAGCAAACCCCAAAGAAAATCAGTATGTCACATTTAAATGCTTCACCTAGCCTCAGTTTAATTACAATATGTAAGTGGACTTCTAAGAAAAATGTTGAATAATTCATAACCTAAGCTTTTCACATGCCCATTTTCATCCAGTTGTTGAAAAATGTAGAGGATTAAGAAACTGTTTCCGTAAATAGATGCAAATCATATTTCATTACTCATTTACGTAATCGTGTTTTAGGAAGGGCAAGAAGACAGTAGAGGTATAAGATAAACTCTTTCAGGCCTTTTTATTTCCTAGTGCCCAATCATTTTAGCATCTTCAGTGATGGGGAGATGAGGACAGAGGGTTTTTTTATACTGAAAACTACAAGTTTCAATCTTGCTTTAGCAAAGAAAAAAAAAAAAGAAGAAAATAGTCTCACACTGTTTAGAGGATAATTCTTTCCTTTTTTGCTCCTGGAGAAAATACCATTTACAAGAATCACTGTGTGTTAAAGCATGCCTTTGACAGCTAACACTGTCAAAGTAAAATTGAGCCATCGCTGGCAAGCGCCAGCAGAAAGGCTCTGCCACAGTGTAAGAAAAGGACTCAACACAGCTAGAAGCCAACTCTCTGCCTAGCTATCCCTAAGGAAGAGCTGGTACAATAAAAACTCCCCAGCAAAAAGCCGGAAAAAGAAGAGCATTCACACATGAACTCCTTCAAGCACAGATACAACCTAAGGAAGAGAGCTCGCCTGGGGCTTGAAAGAAATACTGCTGTTGGAGAAGGAGGAACAAGAATGGCTCTGCATATTTCTCTCAAGCATGGTGACCAAAGAAGCCTCTGGAGCACGAAAGTCAGGGCTAGGGGTTTACATTCCCCTGCTGCTCACTCTGTTGTTTCTGTAACTGTCTTACGTAGCTTATGAGAAAAGCCTCTGCTTTTAGCAAGTTCTTTCGCAAAGCATTCACTCCCTACTTGAACTGTGACTTGTTCTTGACCATCAGGATGATAAATTAGAGTGCTCAAGTAATTAGAAGTCTGGAAAAAGCCAAGAACCATCTAGGAGGGAACTAGGAGAAGTTTCGCACTTGCTTTAAGGCCTCAGGCACGCAAACTAAGAGGACCTGCATTGCAACGATGATGGCCAGGCATAGTCCCTACAACTGGAGAATACGCAGCTGAGGAACAGAGAGGCTGCAACTGGCTTTTACTCAGATTTATATGGCTACAAAGCACACAAAACCCACAATGAGCTCTCACTGTATCCATCTGCTGACCATTCACTGTCAGGGTCAACAGTCCTAAGAAACTTCATGTTTTTCAGGAAACACAGCTAGAGCCATCCACTTCAAACATATTGAACGTCAGTAAAAATAAAGCAGCAGTTTCCTGGTTTACGGCATTGCTAGCTTCTGGTCTGCTAATCCCAATTGTCATAATGGCCTGGTGCTTTTCCGTGCTGACATCTCTCTTCCCACGTGAAGACAAAAAACAACAGTCATACTAAAAACGTATTTGGGTTCATTAAGAAGGGTGTCTGGGATGCTTATGTTCTCCCATTACATTTACTGTGACACTTCAAAATAAACACCAGAGAAGAACCTAGGGTATTATTTTTTTATCCCCCACAGAAGTTACTTCTTCACAAATGTGATCCATCACAAAGTATGATTTCAATTTTTACACTACTGTGTTTAAATGGATTTTGCTCTGTTTGTATTTAAAAATCAACAAATTAGAACACAGGCTATTTCCTGGGAATTAATAAAAATGACCAGCTGTGAAGAATGGATTGTGTCAGGCACAGCTGGGGACCACTAATCTCTCTGCACAAAATGAAAAATATTAGACTTTACCTCAATACCTTAGAGAGATCTAGTTGGGTCTGTAGGCATGCACCATCTGCATAGACTTAGTTCAGAGAATACTGCATGCTTTGAGTTGCTTGAAAATTCTCTTGGTAGCCCCCCTTCAAAAAACACTAACTTATAATCAGGCAGTAATTGGAATTAAATGAGAACAGAGAAAAACCTAAGTTTTCTTGAGACACAAGATCTCAAATGTACCAAGAAATGAAATCCAGGAATTTAATCCTATTCTCAGCGTAAGGAACTAGCCTGAAAACCATCTGGGAAGGGATTGTCCTTTAGGACGTGTTTGAACAGCATCTAACAAAACGGTTCGGATTTCTAGGACTATTGTAACACAAAACAATAAAAATAGCTGCAGGAACTCACACAGAACTACTCGAAACAACTCAAGTGAAATGGTGAGCACCATTCAAAGATGAAGGTACATTCCTTGTAAATGTTTTCAGCGCGTATAGTTGAAACCAAAATGTTTTGACTCTAAATAGCACCATGGAGGGAGCTGATGCTTGAAATTCAGAAGAAACAATATGGCTGCTTTTCAGTCTGTTTCATCCTGATTTCCTCAATACAGGCAGATGAATTTACACAAACTAAGGTTCTGTCCTTATTACTCATTTCTGATGGACCCGGGGAAGGACTCATCTCTCTTTCTGCCTTGCACTGATGGAAACATTAATGCCAAAAACTCTTCCACCAGAGGGCAGGGATCCCCATGGGGGGATATACTCTGCAAAGAGGCCTGTCAATCCTACACAACTATCCACACACTTGGGGATAGAAAAGCTAATAGTTGTGGGAACAGGGTATTTTGCCATATATTATTATTCCGGATTGAGAGTGAGGAAAAACTGCTGGCTTTCCTTCTAAAGTTATTGTATTTCCAATTGCTCACAAGGTCTCCCAGAGCCCAGAGAGGTATTTTGTTCAACACTGCAATAAATAAAAACTGCTGTCTGATCGGCCAGAGATGAATAATTCCTACTACCCCCACATGCATCCATCTAGGATGCGCTTATTTGCATGATATGGGAACTAATTGTTTAACACTACCCCAGAACACAGCATTGTTCACCCAGAGAAAGCTACACAATGGAAATTTATTGACTCATCACGCTACTATTTTTTAGCCAACTGTGTGCCAGGATTTTTTCCTTCGGGTATATAACAATAGCAGACAGGCGCTTCGCTTCCTTGGGACCGTTACTCTCCCGGGTGGCAAAATTAAAATCAGCCTCCACAAAACGCACTAGTGACGGCTGACAGCAGCCCCCAAACGGCACGAGGGACATCCTTTATTCTTACGCCCCTGCTCGCGGCAATCTGGCAAACTGTGGGGATAAAAAATAAAAATCGGTAATGGAAGTGACCGGTTTGGTTTTATTCCTTTGGAGATGGCTGCCAGGCAGAAGGAACTGTACCGCCTTTCCCTGCCCCGCACCAGGCCGGCCCCAGCCCCGGGTGACGGGGGCCACGGCAGGCAGGTGGGCAGCAGGGAGGCAGCCACTGCGGAGGCCCTCACCCAACGCCTCTGCCTGGCCAAGGCCCTTTGCGCTGGCAGCATGGCTTCTGCTGGAGGCCCTGGCTGGCAGCTCAGTCTAAATGGGCAGCCAATATTATAAGAAACACATAATATATATCTATTTAGACACACACGCCCCGTCCCCAATCCCTCAGGACACGCCTTGGCAAGCACGAGGTGGAGCAGGACGTGGCATGGTGTCACCTCCTGGCTTAAGCAGCGTGGTCGGTCATTTAACTGATCCACTAGCACAGCGTATGAAATACAGGAGGGCGTGGAGGGACAGCTTTCGGTAACACGGTGACTGCTCGAATGGCACCTTGGGCTCAGGCTCACGCATGTGCGGCCCTGGCCACGATCCCCAACAGCAGGCCAGACAGCTGTGTGTGGGGTTTTTTTCTTTAAAAACTCCTGTTAAATCTAGCGGACAGCACCGTGCGTTCCCCGAAAGCGGCTGTAGCTGCAACACCCTCTAACCACGGATGCTGGCTTCAGGCAGTGTAAACGCACAGCCCTGCAGAAACGCGGCCGGGCACCCGGTGCTGAGATCGCGCTGCTGTTTTCCGTGTGCTGCCGGACCGGCAGTGTCCTGACCGAGCAAGCCCTGGGGGTGGGCAGGAGGCTGGGCAGTCTGCGCAGGTCCCTGCTGCTTGGGCTCTGGTGATTTTATCGCCACTGGGGAATGACTTGGGCAGATAGCCTATGAAGCAGACGTCCCGGTGTGAGCGTATCCGCAGCTGCAGACATGGCGTAATAGCACATCTCTGCAATGGAAACTTTTATGCCTTCTACAGATACTCCTAGCTTGATTTTTCCAAGTTCCTCTTCTTCTTAAGAGAGACCCTGTTGAAAGTCCTTTTTACTCCAAAAACACCTGCTTTACTTTTAAATGCTGCTAGTCTCAGCTCGTTTGAGCAAAGCCAACTTTGCTTTTAACTAATGAGGGAGTGAAAGTTTTCAAAGTCAGTATTTTGAGCGTTTTGCTTCATGAAATCTGAAGTGTTTGCTGGTAGATGGCCTTCTTCGGGCCATCTGTGAACATTCCTGCTTGCTTGTTCTCCATAGCCTTTTACTAGATAAAAGAAACCCGTTCAAATAATAAATATTGTAGGTCAAAACACACGTAGCTGTATGTCCTTATGGAGTGGCTCCCCAGCTCTCGTAACCCAGCTCTGTCTTGGGACACGGGCTCTTTACTACAGTTTAGACTAGAATAGTGCTTGGGAGCCTGTTACGATACAGGCCTGGCATGGTATGGAATCGGCTACAGCACTGCCTGTAGTAGCACACACACTCCTCGCTTCGCATCGTGCATGTGAAAACTTCCATATGTTCCAGCTATCATTTTAAGAAATGTGGTTTCCTGTTTGCTTTCTCAGTGAGTGCTCTTCCTTACAAAGTCTGCAATCCATAAGCACTTTGCAGCAAGTCTGGACTAGATTTGAAATATCACTTCCAGGTACCATCCCAATATCAGCTGTAAGACACGCACTTTTCTTATTCGTAACCTGAGTACATTTTTAGTCCTTAACACACCAAATACTTGTTTCACTTGGTCTGTCCCCTTCGATTCCATCAACATATGAGGAAATTTTAGAGAAAATCCCCTAGAACTCATTATAGACAATTTATTAAATTTAGCTTCACCTTCTCAATTTTTATTGATTCTACATTCTCCTGTAAACAAGAGGATGAGGGAAGGGAAGATGGTCTTCATTTCACTAGCCAAAATTTCATCCAGAGTTCTGATCTTCTGTGTGACTAAATAATTGGTGTCATTCCCATATACACCTATTGCCTTTAATAACTTTTTGGCAGAATTTGTAAGTCTCTACGATGGCAGAAGATAAAAAGACTGTTCTCTACACAGCTATCAGTCTGGACACATCATCTGGCAAACTGGAATGCCTTTTAAATTATTTTATGTTAGGGAACCTTGTCTCTCTCCGGAGAGAATATTTGGCCAGTCGCAGAAGTCTCCAGGTTTCCAGTAGATCAGCTGATGAGTAACAGAGGTGGTTACGGTAGCCTCTCTTTACTGCCTGTAGAAAACCTCCAACAATTAATTTGCAAGGGCCTTAGCCATGACCCAGAGCAGAGCTCTGAAAGCAAGGAGCCAGCTGCATATCTAACTTGGACTAATACCTGAACCTTGGGGAAGTGATTTCATAAAGATATGTACAGTAATGTGGTATTTTAAAAGGCTGTGAACTATTTTTGACATAGAAGCCCTGAAAACATCCCTCTCCTAAGTAAATAAGAGAGACGGAAGCTTGGAGTTCTTTCCAGGATTATTAATGTTGCTGTTTTTCAAATGATAATTCAGTGCATGGTCACCTGCAGAATGTTGCTTGATGTTAGAGGTCGCTTCTGATTCTACAGCATCATGAAGTAAATTCCACTGACTAAAGCTCCTCAGCACAAGAATAATGTGGCTACAGAGGGGGCCTGAAGTGAGTATATTTTCCTTGTTCCCCCTTGCTATGGCTAGAACACATAAGTGCCTCAGCATGGAGGAAATTGGAGTCTGCTCCCTCAAGCACCTTGCCTTTGGGAACAAGTGAGTAGGGAAAGGGCAGTAGTTTTGCCCAGAGGTCCCTCCTCCCACCCTGCAGAAGCAGAGCAGGCAGGCGGTGCCTGAGGGTACGTTACATCTCCTGGTGAGACCCTCCAGTCACTCTGTTATGGGGTAGTCCACCAAGGAACTGTCTCCCTCCTGAAGCACCATGTCCTTACACCATATCACGGCTAAGTGAGAAGTCCTGCTAGCTCCAGTCAAGGCTCTGTGTGTGTGTGTACAACTAGAAGACAGCAGGCACAAATGCGCTTTGGCTATAGAAAAGGAAGGAGCAATGCCTGGGTCTCATTTTAGCTAGCAAGTTTTAAGTATCAGCTTGATCTGGAACTTCTCTTCCTCTACCAGACTAGCCGCTATGAATCGTGCAACATCTAAAGATGGAACTGTTTTGTAGTATGCTGATTTCCTCCTCTTATTTCTCAGTGTGGGGTATGCTGGCAGTAAACAGTAGGCTCCCGACAGCAAAGCTCTTTTATCAGTCTGACAGAGGCAGTGGCAGATCCCCAAACACACCAAATTCTTCAGCAATGAGAGATTCAACTCTGGTGCCAAACCTTATCATCCCTTCAGTCCTCCCTCTGCTGAAGCTGACCATTAATTCAGCGATTAAAAGGGAGGCAGACTGCAATATCTCAGTATAAGATTTTGTACTGGTGACACTTTTTTTTTTCTCCTTGTGAAATACATCAACTAATATAACAAATTCTACCAGTTCACTAATTGATCACCTACAGGCAGTAGATACATACTGGAAAAGCACCATTTCCTTGGTCATCCTGAAGCTCAGAACACCGGATAAACAGTTTGACTGTTGTTCGCTTGAGTGCTTTACCTCAGAAGGGTTGGTTTTACAAACGTAAGGCTACGTATGAACAATAAACAACAGACTGCAAGGCCAATTAACTTGTTGGCCATGTACCTTGTTGCCTTTGTCCCCTGGCTCTCCAGGATCCCATTCAAAGGGAAAATATTTAGAAAATTGCATTTCAAATTACTCTTAATGTCATTAATGTGATGTGTTCTGTTTTTCTCCCCACCATATTTCAAACACATGTCTCAAGTTTCTGTTTCCTAAATGACTGTGTTGAGCTCCCCCCCAAGCATGTTTACAGGCCACGTTTTAAAAAGAAACACATTTTAAATTAAGGGTCATATGACTAGAACTTGAGGAAGCATCTGCAGTCTGCTTTTGCAAATGTTCTGTGGTGAGGTGAAGACTTCTTTTATTTGCAACCTTTCTGGAAAAAACTTTACTTTTTGAAAATATTTTCTGGGAAGAGTTTCTTTCTTTTGGTAATACTTTTGATTAAAGAATGAATATCCAAAATATTTGTGTGGGACAGGTTGGAATACATTAATTTTTTAGCATGATTTTAAGCATCAGTAGAATTAGGAAAAAAAACAGCTTTTCCCTCTAGCCTTATGGCTCCTTATCTCTCACATATTCCTCATTTCAAGGGACATCATTGGGTTTAATATCAAAATATCTATCAAAACCAAAAAATTGGTGTTCACTCTTAATGTTCCAGATGTAGCTGATTTCAACTGTAGAGATTGGGAATGTGTAATCTTGAACTAAATTAATAGAATTATTTCCAGGGGACTTCAAGATTCCTGTGCTGATGGTTTTCTGTGGGTTCTTTTCCTTTCTTTTTGGATTTTTATCATATGTTATATCATTTATTTGGGTCTTAGAAGGTTAAGAAGTATGTCTAGGCCTCAACACCATGGTGCCTGAGTGTCTCCTAAATTATTAAAAACAGATATAGCAACAACACGAACATTTACTTTTATGTATAGTGTAATCATTAGTACTCTGACCCCAATTCAGAAAAGGATGTATATCCAGGGGAAAAAAAAAAAAATCAATGTATGTTTAACTAAACATCCATATGAACCACCTGGAAATGGCAAGATTTAAGTGCACAACTGGAGCTAAACAAGATATTTCTGTGAATCATATATTTCATCATGTGTTCAACTACTAGTGCCCCAAGAAAGCAGAACTGCAGAAAATCCCACTTGCTATTGAATAAAATATAATACAGGGCCAGTTTCAAGACACTTATGCGTTGTTTTTAAACTATAAATGAGTATAAATTTTCTGCTTATCTAACTGCTTCTTGCAGAGTTTGTGTCTTTCTGCAGAGCTTCACGCATTCTGACGGATATGCATAAATGGAAGCAGGAGTCTATGGCCCATTTATTCCAGCCACAAGAGACCAACCCAGAAGAAAATTTGAGCCTTAAATTAGTGGCAAGAAAATTAAAGTTATAACTTCTGAAAATGATTTGTGGTCTTCTGAAACCGTGAAAAGATGAAATAGTGCATTGATTTATACTGGCTTACAACGCCTTTTTCAGTTGCAGAAAAGGATCAGCAGTCAAAGTCATGATTTCTATGAGGAACTAGTGCCAAACTAAAAACTCTAAACTATACAGTAATAAAGCTACCAAGAGCCCCTATAGAATTCATCAACTCTAGGGAAACAATGAATTTGGTTTGAAGTTGTTACACAGAGCTACAAAGCTTTTGGGTTTGCGTCAATAAAATGTGGTTGAAAACAAAGTATGGTTCCCTTTCTCCAGTTTTCTAGTCACAAAGCCATGTGCTGCATCCAAACGAAACTGCCATTGGTTGGCTAAAAATTTCCCCATCCATTTTGACCCAGTTATTTTGTCCCTGTATTTCCAAGAATACAAAGTGCATCAGTGATTTTTTGCTCTGTCTGTGAAGACCCTTAGAGGTCTGCAGTCAAATTTTAAGGTATTTAAGAACAGCAATTCAGAAAATCATCTCTGTTACTAATTGGCTTGAGTTGTGGATTTAGGGGCTGTTGTCTTCCTGGAAAAAATAAAGGGCCTGCCAACAGAAAACTAAACCGCAGTTATTTCTATGTGCGTTTTATTTGTATGTCTCTGCACACGCTTCCATATTCACATCCAGATGCAGCAGCTAAATTCACGTCCACATTCCTGGGGGCATTTGCACAGATTTCCCTGTTCCAGCCATGTCTTCTAGACGGGCCGGGTGACAGCATTTGCCCTGCTTATTGCAGGCTGTGAATAGCTCCCGAGGTCTCACTGCTGACCAACTTGACTCTGAAGCCAGCATGGCCTTTGGTCTGACCCCGAATTTCAAGGAGGCGAACGTCACTTTTCAACACAATAAAAGCTATGGAGCCACTAGATGGCACTTTCAAAACATGGTTTTGCACACTCTGTCCAGCCAGCGATGGGTTTGGGTCTGACTTGCAAGATGCCTGTAAACCCGCATTATAAATGCTCTTCTCTGAAACGTACACTTACTGCCCTGAACAACAGACGTCTTCGAAAGGCTGACAAAGCAAGACCTCCGTTTTACCAAAGACAACATTTCTCCTGCCTTCCCCCATAGCACCATCCTCTCTGAAACGCAAGGCCATCAGTACATAACCACGGGTATGCTTAGTGTGGCATCTGACAACCCCTATAGCATCTGTAGTGAGAGAAACTTCACAACAGATGAGATACGTGACATAGTGGGAGCAGCAGTCTCCTTCCTAGTTTAGAAACTATCCGGAAACTATCCAAGAGACCAGATTTTCCAGCCATAAGACTAGAAAATCAACTGCATTTTGAGTATATTTTGTATGCTTTTTTCCTGTTTTATCCCTCCTCAGCCACTCATGCTAGAGATGATATTGCTGCAGGAACTTGGCTTTAAAAACAGAAAACTAGAAGTCTTATTTTAGGCAAGAAGTTGTTCAGGGCAGGTCTGTCTGTCTCTTTTTGTGTTTCTGTAGTGCTCAGCACCACAACAGTGCACACTGAGTGAGGTGTCAAAACTTTTCTGCAGTGTAGATGATTATATTAAAAATAATCCCATCATATAATGCTGCAAGATGTTGCTAATAAGCCATTAGAAGTATAATGACTACTTTTACCCCAGCGCAGGAAAGATGGAAACATACTACCAGTGTAACAGAGAGGCACAGTCTGTTTAGGCTGTTTATAAGTGGGTTTTAAATCAAGATAACCGCGCAGCACCTGAAATACAGAAACTGCTAGGCTGTCTGCTGCTACTCTGAATTCATCACCATCAATTGAAATTTTCTAGTTTATTTTCACTTTCGTCACTCATTACCTACTCCTGTCTATAATATCCACCAACAATATGTCAGCAGACACTTTCACTCCTGGAGTCTTGTTATTTTTTAGAGCTCTGGATGCATAGTACATGGGATTAGCTGGTATTTAATGGCTCTGGGCATCTTTATTCTCATGGCAGTAGAAAGACTGCCATTATAAAAGCTACATGACCTCAACTCTTGAAGGATTTTCTGCAGATGAAGTGAAATTTATAATCCATGGAAGTACCTGTAGTGTGCTATGTATTTGTTTGTTCAAGAGATACTCGAAGTGTAAAGCTCCGGGGGAAAAGTTCTCACAGTTCCAGACTTCATCATCGAGAAAAGGGGCAGAACAGTTGATGAGCCAGACAAGGCTTTGTTCCACTAAGCAAATGGCATATGGAAATCTTGTTAACTGTGGCAGTCTGCTTAGTCTGCAAGGATTTAGAATTTTTGTTAACAAAGAAGCATTTTAGTTGTTTTTCCAGAGTAATTTCTTTGTCAAATACAAGGAAAGGGAGGTTTTATGAAAATGAAAACATACCATGAAAATATATTTCACTTAGACAAAAAATTCTAAGAGAATGTGTTTAGGGTGCAAAGTTGAGCATATCAGAATCAGGAAATCTCAAAATTATGGTTACTCATGGACCATTAATTTGGTTCCCTTGAGTCTACAAATTCTGTTAGTCTTTAATTTTGTTATAATAGGTTGGTGGTGTTTCTTTCCATAGCAACCCTGTTTTATTGAGAATATATAACTGATTGTCATGTTATTTTGTTATTAATATATCGTCTGTTGTCATTCTATGTATGATGCTCATTTGCTGCATATTATTTAAAACCTTCTAAGAATTTGCTCATTAACTTTTCTAAAGCATTCATCTCTTGAATAGCTAAGTGCTTCATATATCATTTATTTTCATAATACCCATGTAAATAAAGGGTGAATGAGAGAAAACCAAGAGATTTTACAGATGGGAAAGGAGACTGAGACATTAAGGTCAAAACCATTCCTTTTGGCTGCTTAGCTGGAAATTCCTATAGCATGACTTTTTGTGTATTTACCATTATATGTAGGTTTACATAGGCAGGCAGGACTCTACTGGTGCTTATGCAGTAAGTGAAATACAAACTATTTTTTCATGAACTCCAATTGACTCATTAGCATCAAAACAAGAAGAAGTAAACATGTTTGATGGAGAAGCATATACATCTTAACTGTATGACATCTTTCCTCTTTTTGCAACCTTCTGCTTGATTTCCTATTGTGCATTGTTTGACACGTGTGACAAAGAGACAAATCCAGACACAAAACCACGTCTTCATTGCATGGCCCTAACAGGAAAAATGTCGCAGTAGCAAAGCTGGCATACTCTTTGTGAATCAGCCCTACAGGGAACTGCAACATAGTACTCTGCTTGAAAAATGGCAAACCTCTGGAATGACCTTTTGGTGAAGAAGAGAGCATGCCCTAGCAGCCACAGATTCCTTTACCCACTCAGACAAGACCAGTTTCATTCACTAGTCCATATCATGCCCTTGTTCTTATTCATCTTTGCCATCTTCTCCTTAGTTCTAGTGTTCTTGCCTACTCCAGCCTGCTTTTGGCTTTGCATATTGGCTTCAATCTCCATACCTTTTCCCTACTGAGCTCAAGTCACAGTCTCCCTCATTGCCTTTCGATCTCCCTTCCTAGTTTCTTTGCCCAAATACCTGAGTTTCCTGTTCCTACTTCTTCCTTCCAGCTGTCTCCTACTAGCCCACCAATGACTCCCAATCTAAGTCTCCAACTCCACGCCTGTTCTATCTCAGCAACTCTGCCTTTATAATTCATTTATTTGTATCCTTCCCTGGATTTACCTGGGAAATGCTCTTCTAATGTATGTGTAGAAGAGAAACATACTGTCTTAGGAAATGCCAGGTAAATCCTATAACTTGGGACAGTTAGTCTTATTGTAGCTTTTGAAGTGTTTTTTTTTAGTTAAACTATATTGTACACGTGTAGATAATTTTTATCAGAATAAGGAAGCTTTAATTTAGTGTTCTGAACTTACCTGAAATTCACATTTATTGTTAATTTGTCATCTATATCATCCTGACTGTCCTTATGTGTAAAGACCTTAGGAGAGGAATCTTTGAGCATAGAATGAGCTGGTGCCTTTGAGTTGTCTTTTCACTTTTCATATTTCAATAGCTTAATTCTTGACTTTTTTTTACACCTTGAATAGTATGTGATACAACTAAAACGCACAACGCCTAACTGCAAAGAGAATGTACAGAGGGTTCAGAGATATCATTAATATGTGTGTGGGGGCAGGTCACTTGATCAATGCATATTTTCCTTCCGCAGCATTTTCATGCAAATCTAATAACAGCACTGTATATTTTCTCTATTTTAGAATTTTCTCTGTGGAAGTCATCAAACTCTGAGCAATGTCTCTAAAATCATCCTATCCATTCATACGCTCCATTATGATATTCTCACTGTTATTTTTGCTGTCAAGCCAGGTACTGTGCAATTTGGCCAGTGAACAAGACCTAGGACAATTAACAAGAATAGGAGGCAACATAGAATAATTCAGGAAAGAAAAATCTAAGGAGCAAGGACCAAGGAATGATTTTACAAGAGACATAAATCACAGTACTCCATATACTTTTCTCTCTCCTGTCATATGGTTTCTATGAGAGGAATTAAGACATTAAAGATGACACAAAGAACTAATTTTTGGGTTTTTTTTTCCTCTGGAAGAGTGGAAATTAGGTATTTGCTTGGGTTTTTTTTTTAAAAAAAGAACTCATGTCAGTTTGATACTAGAATAAGGGGCCAAGTTCTGGAATGCTTTCCAGACTGAATAAATGTCTCTGGAATTCTAGTCTCTGCAGTGTGATCAGTACTCTAGGTACTGAAAATTTCTGCTTATTCAAGAACAGAATTTGAACAAACCACTGTTAAAAAAATACTATGCAAAGTATATTACTAGTATGTCTTACAGAAAATGCTTTGGTAGGCAAAATTGTTTCATTGTAGATGAAAGCTTATTATCATCGAGTGAATAGCTGTGACTCACAGCCTGACTAATCAGAGTCTGAGTGAGAAACAAAAGGTCCATTCAGTGAAACTTTTTTGCGTCTGCTAAAGAACAGGCCTTTTCGGTTCAAGTCTTGTTTATATCGTCAGGTTGTCAGAGGACACAAAGCTCTGTAGTACGTGGCTTACATGTTTCAGCATATCTCCTGTTACTCCCCTGCATCTCCCTCGCCACTCATTTCACGCATGAGAAAAGGAACTGTCGCATCCCTCGGAGAGGGATGCGTTGCCCGGCGAGGGCACGGGCTTCTCACAACACACCTAGTTTAGGCAGAATACCAAACTGCTATCAATCACGGGGACACCCGCACCGCGCCCCGCGAACCCGCACCTCGCTATACCGGTGGCAGGACTCGCGTGGGCCGTCCCCCCCCTCCTCTCGTGGGGGAGCCGCGGCTCCCCGCCCGGCCGGGGACGCCCTTCA
>Ga0181612_129741_pt1 | contig 24705 bp, 12 predicted proteins | sample HoacroProtozoa21_FD_119630 | JGI IMG/M metagenome (GOLD analysis project Ga0181612, IMG submission 119630) | Hoatzin crop microbial communities from Cojedes, Venezuel. Combined Assembly of Gp0051906, Gp0051904, Gp0051908
AAAAAAAGAATCTGACCGATGTGAGAGACTTATAGCGACACTAAGAGTGCGGTTTCTTTTTCAATTTTTTTGTTTGGGGCGTGTGTGAAAGCCGCGCGGTTTTTGGGTTTTGGGGGGGGGGGGGGGAGAATTTTGACTGTGTAGCGGATGAGGAGTTTCTTTGCTGTCCCCCGTCTCCCATCCTCCGGGCTAACGGAGCGTTGCTGGGCGAGCTCTATGCCTTTGCAGTGGCATCGAGGGAGACGATAGCTTTTCTGTCTTCGAGTTAATGACAATTTTGTTGGTTTTGCTTGCTTATATATCATGAATGCAACGCATTTTACCGCTGATGTGTTTTTATAATGCTGTTGGCGATTACATGCATCGACACAGTAAATCCTCATTGAAAGCATAAAAAAAAAAGCCCAAAGTAGTTGCTTCTCACACGATTAATTTGTCTTGAGAGACAATTAGTACAGTTGACAAGAGGATTACCTCTTTTTATAGGCTGGTTTACGTTGCCATGAAAATGGCAAAGTAATAATTGTTACACAAAGCTTTAAATCTATTGGAATGTATACACTGAAAATAAATTACTTGAAATTAGAACTATTTTAACACTAAAGAGGTAGACAGCTAAATATTCCAACTTGTAGCGCTCACAGATCAAAATTTGGCCCCTAGTAACACTACTGTATTTTCTGACCTGGATATTCTGACCCCCTTTTGTTTTCTTCAGATTGTACTGAGTAAACTTATGTATAAAATATTTAGACATAAATAATAACCTGTATTTGTTTATCTAAGTTATAAAAAGCACTAGCAGGGTACTCTATGAAGAAATTACCTGCAGAAGAATTTATAAAGCCAAAGAAGAAAACAAAATGCTCACTTCAGGGGAAAATAAATACTATCAGAGGTAGTACTGATGCCATAGGTAACAAACAAGGTAAATGCATTATCTTTTTCTCATTCTACAGTGTTAAGATATTCAGGTAGATAATATCTTCCCATGCGTGGGAGGGGCAGATGGTCAAAAGAAATAACACGTTACCTGTGCGTACTCTTTTTCTGACAGTATATACTTTTTCAGTATAATGCACTCACTGTCTGGCTTGCCTACGTAGCATTTGATGTGATTTCTGTAAAGGGATGTATTATGTATCGACGTATATTATCAGTATATTATCTTAGCAAATGACGAAAAATGTTACAAGTTAGTGAGTAGAGATGAGCGACTTGGTGATGGCAGTGGGAGGGGTGTGGTGACTGGTATTTATCTGTGATACTCTTTTTCATATTTCTGTCTTCTGAATGATTACAGCTGCTGCTTTGGATCATTAGAGCAGGTCTGCGTGTATGTAAATGCACACATTTAAAAATAAACATTTCCCTATATCATACTTTAAACATTGGTAGGTCTGCTTATAGTCTGTATGTTTCTGCTGCCCTGCTATTATAAATAGGAACTGGCAGTTCAGAACGACTACATTAAGCACTTGTGTGAAAATGTTGAAATGAATCGACTCCACTGTAATTTTCCTACCCCTATATAAAAAAGGGGCAGGGTTACCATGTCAAAACTGTGCAATTCTGTATTGTGCTGCTTCTCTCAGCCCATGCATTGATTGAGTAATTTCATCAGCCCCACATTACTTGATTGCTTAGAAGTTTCCTAATGATCTGTATGCTGTAGGAAGAATCTGAAAGTCGTGAGTGGAATAGCAATGATTTTGTGTTTTATGAGGCTATTCAAAAAGTCGGTCTGATTTATGTAGCTCGAAAGCTCCAAAGTCTTTGAGATTAGCCACGCTGCCTGATATTTTCTTCATACATCAGTCGTCCCACACTCCTCACTCCCTAAACAGGAGTTTAGAACAGTGCTTTAATTAAGCAGGGATTAGGTGGCATTCCTTGTCAACTGCACAATTTGTGTACGCTTTGTATCTTCTACAGCTGATGCTCTCATGCTTCTATATTTTGTACTTTGTGTTCATTTTTTTTCCCTTGACATGTACGTAGTAATACATCTGTATATGCATATGGATGTCCTATTGTGCATATAGAAACATATGTGCAAATATGCGTGTATTAGATTCAGCAAAATCACGTAGGGCAGCAGTCACATAGTATGGTATAAAAGTTTTTTGCTAAAAAAATACACAGAAGTATTTTTAAAGGTTAATTCTTTGCAGCAGTGTTCAGCAATAGGTCAGGCACCTTGATTATTGCAAGTTGTTTTTTTGTTTGTCAGTGGGTTCAGCCACACACATTCAGTTGCGTACTGCCCTTAGCTTTTTTATTTTCGATGGCAAGTTCAGAAATATATATAATATATAGTATATATGTTATATGTGCTTTTACATATATTTACACATCTGCTTTTAATATATATTTTTATGTATATATACTATATTTTTTTCCTAAGAGAGGAAATTAGATCTGCTCTTCCCTTACTCCTCTCAGCTTTTAGATTTTGCAGGCCAGGACTGCTGCATGACCTGTGTTAGACAAGTTCCCAGCATCACTGGGTCCTGAGTTTTGGTTCATACTTTTAAGCTCTGCTGCACCATGGATAATGATATCAGGTCAATTTCAACATGGGGTCTGTCGCTTACTCCTTCTGTTGATATGTCAGTGTTCTTAAAATGTGAAGTTTTTTCATAAGGGAAAAGGAGTCATCTAGCTTGGTGATATGCACTTCCACATTTTGTCCTGTAAGCTGTTGTACTACAGTGCAGCCTGGCTTCTGTTTCGTTGTGCATTGGTAATCAGAATTTAAGTTGCTGTGCTATTGGTAAAGCCTCATTAGAAGGTATGTAGTGTATGTCACTAACTGTTCATTACAGTATTCTCACACGCATTTTGTAAAGTGCAGGACAAGCAAGCAAAACAGATGTGTTGAGAACAAATAAATCTCTATGTGCCTATAGTGTCTACAGATAGGATTCAGGTCTCTGTTTTCCCTGCTCTAGAATGTGCCAGTGTTACTTGTTTATTTTAAAAGTACATACACGGGTGAAGACCTGGAATACAGCACGCTGTGACTTAGCAGCCAGTAGTTTTGATTAGTAACTACGTTCTACTTAAACACACAGCATGCGTGATATACTCTGTGTTTCTGTGTGCACTGTTTCTTAAACTCTCTCCCAGGTGCTTATATTTGTGATAGTATTTCAGTCCCTGTAATGTGTTTTAGTGCTAGCTGCTCTGCCGCTAAAGAGGGATAATTTTCCATGCTGTAGATTACGGTTTGCTGTCCTCCAAAGGCAGGCTTGCCATTAGGTGTCACTGCTTTCTGGAGTGTTTCTTAGTGAGCACCAGGTCCTGATCCAGAGTCTGTCATAATGCAGGTGAGTCGCTTGGTTGACTTCAGAGGTTTTTAAACTGAGCCCATGGACTACAGCAGGCGTCTCCTTTTCATGTTCTTAAATAATTGTTAGCGTTATTTCAAGTTCTTTGTCCTTGATAAAGACGGAGAAAAAACCCCAACCATCCATTTTCAAGTGGTGTCTTAACAAATGCCTGACATGGCAATCACTGCTGCTGCTGTGTGCTTTCAGATGGCTACTTATGGATGCACAGTCTTTATTCTCACAGTGCCATCTCTGAGAAAACACACTGGAGAAAAATCTTTTAAGACTGTGACTACATAAACCTACCAACTAAGGTTCATTTAACTTAATGAACACAGGCATTAAGTATGGTTCTCTTCCACTCCCTGGCCCTGTAAAGCAAGTGGTATTGGCAGGAGATGACTTTTGTAAGCCATTAGGTTACTCCCCAGATATAGACTTGAACTTATATCATTTTCTTCTTTTTGATATATAGCTATCTATAATCTGCCATGACAGTCTGTTTTTTGCTGAAAGTTATTGGAGGCTTTTGCCTTTCGAGACTTGTATTTTTAGTCTTTGTCACTGCTACTCCATTGCTTGATTTTTTTTTTCAGCACACTAAAAATGGAGTTAAAAATAGTTTATGTGAAAGAGTACTATTTGGCTATCAGTTTCTAGTTAATTGTCCTAATCACCTTAATTGCATACGCTGGCATTATAAAACTCTCTTAATCTACACACTTTCCAAACATAGTTTGTATTCTAGATCTTCAGCATTTAAAATCTTTATTAGACATGGACAATTACTGGTGCAACTTAAGGGTGACTAATAGGGAAAGGAAACAGTATTCATAAAATGATCTGTATTTTGAGCAAATATGAGAAAATAATCAGACTCTGAACACATGTTGTATAAGTATGTATTATAATAGATGATAGCTAGGTGCATGCAAAATGTCGACTTGAGGTGATGCACAGGTAATGAGGCAAAGTAGGATAGTTTTCCGCATCTGTAAACTCAGATGTCACTTTTTGTTGGGGTTTTTTTTTGTTTTTATTTTTTTATTAATTAGATTTTAATTCCAGAAGGAAGAAGTTGTTGTCTTAGTTGGTGAAATTGGAAGAAAACTTTGATCTCAGAGGCAGGCTTGGCATGTCTGTCAAAACCTGGATGGCTCCACACCTGGGCATGCTATAGGCCTTACAGTCCAGTTCATGGTTCTAGTCATGCTGACACCCATCTCTGAGAGCCCCAGATATGATCATTTATTGTGCTATCTAGAAGTGCGGAGAGGCAAGTACGACAGTCACAGTAGAGCATGACACATAGTTTGCTGGCAGACTGTCATAGTGGCTGGGAACTGGGCATGAAAGCTCATGTTTCTCTGGGGCATTTTGTATCCTAGGCTGACTGGCTGTCTAGCAACTAGATTCCTACTGAGCTTCTTGGATACAGATGTGATTCCTTTCCTTCTGTGATGTTATTTTATCTTCCTGCACCATTTACTATGTCCATTAGCAAGTAGAAGTCGACCTGTTACGTGCAGTAGTTACCAAAATGAGCTATATTTGCCTTTTTTTGAGTAATGTTGACCATGACTTTGTTGCTTGTCTATGCTAGTAGATTGTATTGGAGAAGGTGCAATACTGGGCTGCTGCAATGCGATGCTTGGCACAGAATATGCGCTAAATGCCTGTTAAATAAGTGTGATGCTGTGCTAGTTAAACTGTCCTCAACACCAGGGAAGGAAAGTCTGGGCGAAACCTTCTGGGCACAGATTGTAGCTGGCTAGTCCATTTGAAACAGAACAGGGAGAAGTGGAAGTGCTGTTGTCTTCCACTATGAAGTGGAATTTAATTATGTAGTCTTGACATAGAAGTAGTGATTTAAACATAGAGACTAAAATGGAAGTACCTGATGGAAGAATAGCTGAGGAAAAAGTGTCTGTCTTGCTTTGTCTTTCTGTACTTCAGTCTCTTCCCATGAGCACATTCTTCGTTACAGGAGTCAGGCTTTGCTTTCTGGTTATTGTTGGCCAAAAGGTTATGCGAGAGCTGATAGAGTGAGGGAAAGATTCTCTTGTGTCTGCATCCACTATAATTAATAATGGTTTACGTGACTTAGAGAGTTGTAACCGATCTGTATAACAGGGAGGACACAGGCTGAAATTGAAGGTTAGTAGATGAAATGTACTGGCGGTTGGATGACAGTTATGAAACTTGGCAAGGGAATGGGCTTGAAATTGCACAGTGCTGTAATTTTGTAAGGTTCAAAATTTATATCCTAGTTTCAGTGATAATACACTTAATTCAGAGGAGGTATTTTGTATTCGGTATTGTACCGCAGAGTGCACTTCAGCTGGAGAGGCTTGTTCCTGCTTTGGGCTGGGATAACTGCATCAGCTCGAGGAGCGGATATTCTGTGAGCTCCAAGTGTTGCACTAAAAAAAAAAAGCCCCACATAGAAAGTAACACTTGCTTAATGAGAAAGGGTAATACAGTAAGTACAGTATTCCTCTGCAGCATTAAAGTTGTAGTATAAGAGGTGGTACATGCACAAATACTGTAGTTTTAGTCAACTGTAAACTTATGGATTTGTATGTGCAGGGTTACATTTAAGGTAGTTTCCCATTGCACATATTAGTTCTGGAATGAGGGAGGAGTAGAGTGGAAAAAAAGATGAAAGGGAAAAATTTTCCTGAAAGTTGTGCTGGGTTTATCTGACAAGCTAAGCTCAAGAGGAAATTGAAAAAGAAAATGAGTAAAAATACAAGGAGGGGAGGAAAATAAGATATCAAAGGTGAGAGCCACTATTTCTCTCTGTTTCTGTTTCTTCAGGAGCTGTATAATGTTCCTGCAAGTGCTGTCTATACTAAATAGAAAAGTTCTGAACCAGAAAGGGGAAAATGTGAAGATATAGAATTTAAATGAAGAATTATGTGTTTGTATTAACCTATTAGATAACACTCTGTGCTGAAATGCTAATTATTCCTAATTGTTATATTTGCCTTACCCATGAATAAAATATCACATATCTAACAAAATATGCAGTGAAAAACACTGTAAAATTCCTCTTGGAGTCTTTCATGCAGATTTAAAGGATTTAATCTCTTATTTCTTCATTGCTTTTTAAGTCATTAACTTTCTATAATCAGTTGGATTGCTAAGGCCAATATCCAGTGAACCTAATAATAATTGCTTGTTTTGTAGAACAATTTTTTGTTAGTCCAACCATATCTTTCTCCAAGGCTTAAATCGAGTTGGTGATTTCATTATAATAATTCACTTGTGATAAGTCAAAATCAAATAGCTCCACTCCAGTGCTGTGGAAGGTAGCTCTGGCTGAGAGCTCTGGCGAGAGCAGAGGACGGCGTAGCAGCAGACCTGAATGTCAGGCCTGGAGTTGTTGTGCCTTATTTTAACGTACATGGATATAACAATGACAACTTTTGTAAATCCATTTTAAATAGAGAAATGAAAATGTGCACAGGGCAGGCTTCCTTGCCTTGGGACTCCAACTCAAAATCCGTGTTCAGGACCCAGACCTGATAACAGACAGTAACCTTATTTGTTTTTAAAGCGTGCAGGAGCTCAAGTCTGACTGCCTGCCAGTCGAGCTTAGGCTCTTGAGCCAATGGGATATTTTGAAGATGTCAGTTGTCTTTCTCAGGTGACAAGAGACTATTGCAGAGTTACCTCACTGATTGCAACCGGTATTTTTCTGGCAGTATACCATGGGCTGAAAGCACACAGTGGGGACATGTCCAGACCAAACACTATTAAGTGAGGATATGTGTATACCTTTTGCCTTCTTGCAATCTTTATCATGTTTAGCTTAAACATTTGAGAATGTTTTTAAACCATTTCGTGTACTGGAGAGTTGATAAAGGGAAAAAGACGGAAAAGATCCGGTTCTCACTCCATGAAGCTCGTGTAGAGTGCTGGCAATGTATGCAAGTGTACAGTATGGGCTGTGTGTTAAATGCCAAGTGAAAGGCCATAGCTATTATTGGTCATGTTAAAATACTCCTACTTCTCCCTTTCACTATTTTTATTCACTTTTCTCTCTTGTATTCCAAGTTCATGGCAAGCGGTTGTGATGGTCACTGTGTTCTGTGCTCTTAAATATCAGTTTTTTTCTGTCCAGGAAGAATAAAGGTAAACATATGATGACACAAATATCTGTTATTTGGACAGATAAAACTGCTTTTTATTTGTCTGGAATTCCACATATTTGACCTCTTTTGAGACAATTATAACTCCCAAAATTTGCTCAAAGTGCCTAAGACTAGTCTTTCTTCAGCTCTTGCCTTTGTGAATGTGTAGACCCAAGCAGTATTGCAGTAGGTCCACTAATATTTTTTGTGATAAATATCTTTTTGAAATGTCCTACTCGGGCATTATGTAAATTTCCAGCTCCGTGATACAGGTTAGTACCTAGGAATGGGGTATGCAATTTCTGTATGCATATAAATGTATAAGCACATGCTTTTTCAGTAATCAGAGGGATTATTCATTTTCAAAATATCTGACTGGATTTTTCTTTAATTTGGGATGACATGAGTTTCTACTTTAAGTAAAAACACAGAGATTTGGGAGGCTTTTTCCTTGCAGGGAGTCATAACATGAATACAGATCATGAAATGGCACCCAGCTGTGCTAGAAGCGGTACAAATATGAAACAAAAAAGTTGGCTGTCAGAAAATTTGAAGATGAACTAAAAGAGAGGGCTTGGATCTCTCTGCGACTCAGGTAGTTTGTACACCAGCAGACAAACCAGCAGACAAAGTTGCAAATCTTTTGGCATCTTTTGAGAGACAGATTCATTCATTCATGTTCATGAATGATCACTCTGGGTACGAAGGAATGAAAGCACGTAGATATGTCTACAGGGGTGTACTGACAGGGCAGATGTGGCGTGCCTGATGTCAGTACTTCTCTGGTTTGGGGCACGTAAAAACAAAAGTTACAGAGCTGGGAGGTAAGAGAGCTGACGGGAAACGAAGGCTAGCAATATGTGTGTAATCATTACCTGTAATGCTTTATTGCCAATGACTTTGGTTAAATTGGCAAAATAAAAACAGTTATTATCTCATCAGCTGCCAGCATATTACTCCCTGGCTTTACTTTGTGCAGGAGCTAATGCATGGTTATGCATATGCGTGCTTTCGATCGCTTTCATTTGGACAAATGTTTCATAATGTGGTTTTGGAATACATCTAAGCAGAAAGAAGAGAGTCCTTTTTGGGAAGGTGGAACAATATACACTGTAAAATGCCCTACTTTGTTTAAAAGAGGTATTTAAATATAATCAGTGATTCTAAAAACATCTGTAGCCTTGTTAGCTAGCCTCGTGGAGTTTCTAGAATGTTATTAAAAATTGCTGAAACAATCTAGAGAAATGATTTTCCGGCTCCTTGGAGTAGCTCTTCTGTTATGGAATTGGATTATAAACTGGAGATACATGAGAAACATCCATCTGCTTGGAGAAGGTCTCTCATTTTTGCCAGTGCTGCAAGGAGTGTAGGGACCATGTCAATTAAAATGGCTAAGGCAGGTGAGCAGGAGAAAAGCACGGCCCGTAGGCAATATATAAACTAGACAGCAAATTATCAATAGCGCTTGCCATCACCATCATGGAGGGTGGTGTCTTAGGGACATCATCGATGCTGTGTCTAGCTGCAAGAAGAGGAGGAGTCTGCAAGCAAAGGACAGCATGGGTAGGTGGCAGGAAACAAAGCATTACCAGGACGTTTCTCTGCAGCGGAGAGGCTCTGGGAGCAGGACTGCTGTGGGGAAGGTGCTGGTGGCGATACCTGCTACGTGGGAGTTTTGGAAGGGAGTAGAGGGTTGTGGATGGCAGCGTTGAGAGTTGTTGGGTGGTGAAGGGGTTGAGGAAATATTTGGAGGGGGCTAGCTTGAGTGATGGGCTAGGCTAGCTTTGTAAGAGTACTGGATTTATCTAGGGAATAGCAGCTAACTACACTTCTCTGGGCTGGAGACTGGGGTTCAAACATTTGGGACAGGCCGTATCGAGGAGGTAAATGTGTATACATGTGCAGGAAGTTGGGAAATCCAAAGGAGTGAGGCACTGGAATGGCCGCAATATTACTGAAAAGAATAATAATATAATGCAAACAATGCTTTGAGAACAATATATCTGGAAGATAATATTAACTTTTAAAGAAACTAAATTATAGATTAGAAGATGGGATTGTTTTTCCCTGTCCAGCCTCTATAGTTCTACTGTAAAACATTGGATTCTTGTGGTAGATCTTTTTTCTTTTCTTTAGCTGATAATTGTACCTAGTTACTTTGCAGAAAAGCAAGATCCGTTTTATCTTTATATTGCCTAGTACCATTGTATGCAGGTACAAACAATGAGTACTGAAGTATCATCTTCCACTCCTCTGCTCCCAGGATAACTCTGAGCGTATTGTGCCTCCTTGTGCCTTAGAATTATCCGTCTGATTCGATACTCTTCCTTTGCTTCCTCTGTGCAGTAGTGTATTGCCGGTCTGTACTGTGCCTCCATGTAAGCTCAGCTTCTGTGGCTGGTAAGTGGGAGGAAGGGAAGCACACAGCCCCAGCTTCTGCTCCATTGACTTTTGACCTAATTTAGGAAGGAAGGAAAGGGAAAATAATGCAGCTTGCTTCTAGATTCAAAGCCTGCGGTGTCTTCTATAGAGTGAGAGGGAGAGCTCTGTCTTTCTCCTCCGCTCTTGAATAGCTGCACAGCTTGCATTAAAAGTTAAACCTCTCTTCAGTGAAGCTCCAGAGCAGTGAGTGGATCTGCTTTCATGCTTATCTTGCAGCATACGTCCTCATTTGGGCTGTTGAGGTTAAAGTCTGGTTTTCTGTCAACATCAGCTTTGTCCAACCCCCATCCAAAGCAGCAAAGGGATGGACACTGACTTATATTTCCTCTAAATGAGACACAGTAAGAGTTGGGGATAATAGGTTTTTAAATATTTTTCCCTTTGAGATCAATGATCTCTAATAACAGAGCTAAATGATATATGGGAGGAGAAGGTAAATACTTCCTCAGGGGAAGTAGATAATGATAACATTTGAAAACTGCTATTGCTGAAAATCATCTTCTGCAGGATTTGGCAGTAAAAAAAAAAAAAAAAGAAAAAAAGCTGTTCATTAAAGAACCATGGGGGGTTTTTTAGCTTTTTTTTTTTTTGAAGGGATGCATTTTTTTCCCCGTTTTTTTGCAAGACTGCCAAATGTCCCTGAGGCTGGAATTAATTGGCTCTTTGTGTTGCGTCAAGTAAGGAGTACAACTGTTTTCAGAAAATACTAGGTTTACAGACTGCCATCCAGAACATGAAAGGGAGAGAGAGGCTAACTTTATATAAACAAGGTCCTTGCATCATTTTGTACTACTAACTTGAAGTAATAAAAAGAATATTGAAATTTTTTGTGCTTTGGAAGCTGTTAAAGTCATCCTTGTAACCCCCATTCCTTCATTCTGCCTAATCCTTCCTGTAGAGCAAGCTTGTGCCGTTTTCTTTCCCTCTCGCCTCCAGGCATCTGCAATGAATAATCAAATCTCCGCTACTTAGGAATAACCAGTGTTTGGTTTTTGAAGCAGGTTCAGGAGTAAGTGCCGTGGAGAGGTATTTTATTGTTAGCGTTGCTTTAGCAATACAACAGAGGTCACCAGTTGTAGTTCATTGTTCATTTCACAAATTCCCCCTGACCATTTTGGATTCTAAGATACTTTATGATTTTTAATACTGCTGTTTCCAAGGCCACTTTTCATAATGGTTTGAAATCAGTGGATGGTAGCAAGTGTAGATGTAAGCTTTGAAATGGCTCTTTTATGGAGGGGTTTGAGGAGTGTGTATTGGAGCCGTTGCATTAAAATTCCAAAGTGTTAACTTAAATATAATAATGTTCTGACAGAGTGCTACTACCATCTGCTTGTGAGGATTAGTACTATTTAAAAATCTCCATAATTCCCAGAAAAAGCAGAGGACTCATGGCATGAAGATAAGTCTCACTCTAATCTAGTATTCTTGTTCAAGGAATTGGAAACTCTTTGTGGGAGCCACTGGCTACTAGAGATTTTGTTACACTCAGCTCACATAAAGGAGTAAATATTTGTGGTACACGAATAGAAGGATGCCTGTTTTGAACAGTCTCCAGCTTGGCCCCCAGTTTTGCAGCAGAATCCTTGCTATTTAAAACTGCTTTTCCTTCACCTCACAGTAACAATTCAGTGGTAACTACAAATAGTTTGTATGCCAAAATAACAAGGGAATGTGCTCACCATGGCTATTTAGAAAGATTCATTGATGAGCCATTCCTTATTACTTAGCTCTCCTGGAATAAGAAACAGTTCTTTGCTTAGTCTTCCTGTGGGTTTTGAACACCACCTTGAACTCAGCCCTTTCTGTATGAGAAAGTGGGTTTATGCTTACAAGATCATCTGCTGCTGCAAATGTTCTCAGTTGCACAACATCTCCATCCCAGACTTCTCTCTGCTGAATGTGCAGAAGTAATTCAACGTCTAGTAAGAAGAGGGTCTGACCAGTTTCGAAACTATTCCAAAAGCCAGCGTAACTTACTGGTACCTGTTAGGAAGTGCTTTTGGGCACAGTATTAAGTCTGCATTACTCATATTAACGAAGAGCTAAATCTTGCACAATATTTAAAGAAGGGAGCAATGAGAGAAATCTAGTAATGACAGACTACATGTAGCTGGTGATCACCTAGTTTAGGAAGGATTTTGGAGATCCACATTAGAAGATGCATGTTATGAAAATTCCAGTTGAGAAATGAAGCAAAAATGTTGCCAACCAGAAGCATTTTTGGTGTCTCTCTCTTCCTTCTCCTAAAAAGGGTTCACTGAGTTCTCTTTATTCAGTCTTGCATGGACTAGAACTTATGATGGTGACTAGCTCTGCAGAGAAGTAAATCATATCTCTTTTACGCCTGTAGCTGAAATGATTTTTTTCAATATTACTTGCTGGGGTACAGGTAATGTGTGTGTACATATGCCTGTTGGTACAATGGCTATGTGGTCCATGTAGCTAAGACATAATAAGACCAAGTCCTCTGGATGATATACCAGTTCTACCTTTTAACCTTATTATTTATTACTTTTCCAGGCTGGAAGTACAACTGGAACTGTCTGCTTGTTTGAAGAGTCAGATCTCTTTCACTTGTTACTTTAGGTGTTAAGATCTTCACCTCTTCCAAACTGCCCATCAGGAACCCATGCTGCTTTCCTCGTTTTTCGTGTATATGAGCTGACTGCCCACAAAGTTACTTACCTGAGACTAGTCACTGTAGAGTCGGGGTAGAAGAAAGGTTTCTTGGCTCTCTGTAGCTCAGTCCAAGCGACTATGTTGTCTTGTACAATCACTGAAAGTTATTTTGGTTTATCCAGTGTGACAGAAAGGAGTACAGAGAGCCACCTTCTATTGTGCTAGCAAATGTCTGTCTGAGGCACAGGGAACAGAGTCCATTTGTACTGTGAGAATAAGGTCTTATCTTAAGGATGTTCTTGTCATGCTCTTGCCTTTTTTCCTCAGACAGGCTTTTGTTTCCTTTCATATCTGGTGTATATGGAGAAGTAAGAACAGAAGTATTTTCTACATGTTTACAGTGAATAATAGGTGGATGAAATAAAATTGGGCAGTGCACTGTCGTCAGTCAGTAAACCTGCTCCTTCGAAGGATCTACATTTATCATGGCTGGGTGCTGAGTAATCTGTACCAGCTCTACCCCATGGTGACCCTGCGTGAGAAGGAAGTCAGGTGTATTCCCACATCATTTTCCCTGCTTGTGTCTTCATGATTATATGTTTATCTTCCCTCTTTAGAACTGTTTTAGTACTGACAGACTCAAAGCATATACGAGCAGGAACTGAACTCTATTAAGAGGCAATTTGTGATAGGGCTAGGGAGGGCAATTCCCATCTCATGAATCCCTTCTCTTTTGGAAGGACTCACAGCTATTTCTAGCAGCTCCCTCTCATTCCCAGCACCTTGACAAAGAGTGGGATGGATTTCACAAGGAGCAAGGGAAGGAAGTGCTTCTTCTAGCAGCACCAAAGAGTAAGAGTAGCACCAAGAGTAAGGTAGAGGGAAAGGAGGAGGTGGCTTGGTTACAGGTCGTCATGGAGTTCTTACCTCCATTATAAAAATGGTGAAATACTGTACAGTGCACATGTTCGTTATCTGTTTCTTCCTTTGGAGTCATGGGGTTTAAACATTTTTAAAACTGGGCAGAAGTGTTCTTTGTGAGATTTAAAAAAAAAATTTTTAGAAGTGCTCAGAAACATAGTCCTTACATTGAATCCTCCTCAGTACCTACCTCTATTTATAGGTAAGCAAATGTCTTAAATAGCGTGATTGCCAAAAGGTCGAGCAGCCTGGCTGAAAGTGAGTAGTGTTGGGGGCCTAAATGAGACAAAACTGAGAGTGAGCTAGCCCAGGAATATCCCAGTGTAGTTTACAAAGGAGCCACTCACACTAGGTAAGCCAGCTCACAGCTTTGTGTCAGGCTGCATGTAACGTGGGGCAGGTGCAATACTGCCCACCTGTAATTACCTTCTCACCAAATAAACTAGGACATGCTCCCGGCCACCCTGACCCTCCTGCTTTGTGTGTATGCTACTGCCTACCTTTCTCATTCCTAGCAAGCTTTATTTATCTCCTCCAATTCCAAGTTTGCCCTTATCCTTCTACCACAGAAGCCACTTCCAGGGGAAGGTTAAGGCTTTACCTGTGCACTGGCAGTTTCTTGCGTTCAGGAGATGCCAAGCAGTGAAGCCAAGGGACTGGTGAGTTTTCTGCCACTTGACGGGTACTTATTGCAAGCGGTTGTCTGTCTCTTTCACCCTGTCTCAGGTCAGTCCCTCCAGACTGAATTTGATACCTGCATTGACATTTATCATCACAATACCTACGCTGCAAACAATAACCTTGCCTTTCGGAGATCCAGACCTTTAAGATAATGTCACTGTATGTTTGTTGATTGGCGTGTAAGTATTTATGTTGGGATCTGGCATAATGGTAGGAAGGAAATGGAGTTTCTGGGGCAACAGCATTTCAGGCAACAGCTGTCACTGAAATTCGTAGCTAAACAGCAAGAAAAATGTACCTTGTGTTCCCTGGTGCTATTCATCTAATAGCATTGCTTAGTATCTATGTAGTGGTAGTAGTACCTGAGATCATGGCCTTGTTTTACTTGCTGTCTGTGTACATAGTAAAAAGCAGTCTATGGTGAAGTTTCTGTAATCTTGCTGTCTTGTTGTTTCTTGTCACCTTCATTTACTTGGTCTCATGCCCCAGGACAATGCTCTTGCATTCACGTTACCAGAAGGGCAAGGGAAAGCTTCAATAATAGTTTTAGCCTGAAACTATGTGGGAAATGTTTCTGCTTCTATTACTTCTTATTTTTCCCCGTCTGTACCAACAGATTAAATTTATTAGCACAACATAATTTTTGGAGCCAAACTACTTATTAAAATCCTCTTTAAATTGTTTATTTATTGGTCTGTTCCTTGTAAAATAGGATTTTGGGGTTCTTGCTGGTGTCATTTCCATAATATACTACAATGCCTTTAAATGGCATTGGTTTGGGTCCTAAGGCTAACTTGCCCGGGCACAGCACCAACCTCACTTTTCCTTGGTCTTCTGTTCAGTATACAGCCTGTATTCAACTGCTTTTATACACAATCAAAAGTGAGGAGCAGATAGATAAATTCTATGTTTTTTTCTAACCAGTACTTGTAAATTGCTCAGCCAAGAACTTTATGCAGCGTCACAAGAAAGAATTTTGCATTCATTTGGTTTTGTATCATGCAAAACAATTTTTTTGCCTTCAGCTGCTGACCACTGAGGCTGCTGACTGAATACAGCCTGAAATGTTCTCAGCCTTGAAGTTTTTCCTGTTCTGTAGAGATCTAAAAGAACTTCTTGTCATGTCATCTCACCTGCTGAGCAACCCAGACTGTAGGGTGTATTTCAGTGTGTTGCTGGATTCAGATGGAACTTTATTCCTGTATTATTTCTTTTCTAGGTAATAGCTCCTGCTGGAGCGGTCATCAGGATAAAGACTGCTGGACATGTTCCTTTTTCTCATTTCTAACTGGAATGTGACAAAGGGTAACAGCATTTTCAAAGTAGGCACTGACTGCCACTTTTTCAAGCTGGGCATGTGATTCTTAGCTAATGTTATTTTCATAATCCCTGAGGGTTGTGGTTGTGTGGCCACTAACACAGTCTGGTAGACATGAGTGTGTGTGGATAGTACCTTTTTTAGGAGACATGATGGGGAAAAAAAGAGAAGATTTCCCACAGCACATGTTAGAAAAAACTGCCAGAGCCATTTAAAAGGAAACAAAATGGGCTATAACTCTCTTTTTACAGATGATTATTTTAGAGTAAACATCGTGTCCTCTGTTGTAGAACATTTGGAGAAATAACACATCTACCATTAGGCCTGAAATCTGTTCTCTGCCTTTTCAGACTCCGTCTCGCATGACTTCTGAAGTCAGTATGAATCACTGAATTGGCTTTGTTGGACTTTGGATCACATCTTTTATGTTTATGTGATTCCTTCTTGTCCTTTTATCCTTCCCTTCTCCTTCCCATCAACTACTTCCTTGCCTTTTTTTATTCAAAGTCATTAGCAGCTGCCAATACTCGTAAGCAGCCTTTCAGTAATGCATGTGGAGTATTCATGCATGTGTGAGTTGAGTGAGACTGATTAGGGAAATCTTCACATATTCAGATTTAAACATAGGTGGAAATCCCACTGACACATCATTGCTATTACACTTACGTTCTTTTTTATTGTTTTAAGTACTTTTTTGTCTCAAGAGGCAAAAACATCGTTCAGAAGCTGGTTAATTTTCAGTGAGCTTAATGTCTTTCTGGAACGTTGATGACTGTCAACTACTAAAGACCGGACAAGATGGACCATTGGTCTACACTGGCGTCTGTTCTGGGCAAGCCTCGTGTGTCTCCTGCTCCATGTTTTATTCTTATTGGCACTAATAGGAAAATAGACAAAAGCAATTTTGTAGTTAAGGAAGAAGGCTAGAAGTTGTCCGTTTGAGGAAGACATACAATGATTGAGGCATATGATCCAAAATGAAACCATCAGGGCTCCCGATGAGCTAGAGTTACATAGGCTGGGCTGTACCCTGTTCAGCTGTCATCCTGACTTGTTGAACCTTTGTTTTCCATGTGGATAGTTATATCCCCTTACTGAACACCTTTTGTCTCGCCTGCTGAGTTTGCCCTCTTCGGGTAGAGCTCTGTCTCATGCTGTGTGGTATCTGCATGGCCAATCACAACGACACAATTTCACCTGAGAGCTTTGAAGTTTACTGTGCTACTGTTAGTTGTAAAAATGTATTTTTTGCATCAGTGACTAGAACAAGCTACTATGTTTCAGGAATGCAAAATCTGGAGACAAGCAAGGAGTTTATTCTGTGATACACTTCCAAGATGATTGTCTGTGAGTGATGGAGCAGGAGTGTTTGCCCACTTATACTTGAGAGTGGAAAGTGCTGATGTGGATTGCTACTGTTACAGGCAGAAATTGGGTCTTTCGGTGCAAGTTTCAAATATATATATGTGTATTTATGAAGGCAGTCAAACTTGAGCTTGTGTAAAGGTAGCTATGACAGTATTTTGGATGGCACTGTAAATGCATCTGCTCAGATATAGGAAACTACCTGTTTCTTATTTACATACTCTTATCTGCTGTTGCAGGCAAACTTGTGTTATATGAAGGAATTGCTCTATTTTGCATTTGCTGCAATATTTGCAATTAGAATCTGGAATATCCAATTTGAAATCCTAAAGCTGAAAATTTTAAATGAATCCTTGAATATGCTTGTTTTTGTTTTTGTTTTTTTCTCTGACATACAGTACTCCAGCATTGTAAATCCACCAAATAGCAGGCTAGCTAAAACCCTGTCATATATTCTACAATACAAAGCAAGTATTAGTGCAGAGATGTGCACATCTGTTTTTGAATTTCTGGTTGTATTTCGGGTGGGTTTTACGAGCACCTGTTGTTTCACCTTTTTCTTTCTTCTTACCAAAGTGCTGTCTTTAAGTGCAAAAGTATGAGAAGTACATTCACATTGCAAATATTAAGAGAAGATGCTGTAATAGTTAACAGGAATAGCTTGCTACGAAACGTCCTGGGTTTTGAAGGGAGAGCTCGATTGATGCGCACCCTGCAAAATGTATACAACATGTAAAACAATGTTGGTGATCAATTGACTTTTGTCAACTGATAAAAATCTGTAGAGTCATTGCTTGTTTTAATTTTTCAGATTTCTTTTTTTTTTTTTTTGAAAAAAACAGTTCAAAGTTGGCATAGGTATCAAAAAAAGAGGTAAGCCATGTTGCCTGAGCAGAGAAGAAAACATTATGTATTCTTCCACTGAACATGTCACATCCAAGACAAGTGTTTTCTCTGCATGTGCTTACCTGAGTGCTGTCACTTGATCAGCTTCATCTTTTCTGTGATTCAGATAACGTCCACTGTTATATTCTGAAGGATGCCCTGTTGTCCTTTTTTTTTGGCTGGAGTTTCTGTACTTTGGGATTCATCCTTCTCATCTGGCTGTCCTCGTGTTCATGTGTCAGTACCTCTAGTTGTGTCTCTTAAGGGCAGCCAACTGCCCTTAACTTTCTTTCCTTGTTCCATCTGTATTTACCTTTTACAGGTATAAAGCATGTCATATATGTATTCCTTTATCTGTTACCTCATGGGTATCTCTCTACATTGAAATCCACAGGTCTGCAGCATAGTATGCTTAAAATATTTGAAGGGATTAAATTTGAATAAGCTTTCAGAAGTTCATGTACTTCACAGCTTATTTTAAAGTAGTTCAAAGTCTTCATCTGGAATTCTCGTTAAAATAATGAATATTTTTATGGTATATCATGTCAGGCCAGGCAGTTTAAAAGGAGGATTTTTTAAAGTTACCCAACAAATGTAAGTCTTAAATGTTAAGCATGAATTCACATTTTAGGAAGATTTGGATTCTTTATTACGCTGGCAGGATTAGTCAAATCCTATTTAAAACACTCATAGGAAGAAATGTGTATAACTTTAGCTTTAGGAGTATCTTCTGCGTAAACAAGGTCAGATTAGTAGCATACTTTAGAAGCAAGAATAATACTGTGGTTCAAGCACTTGACGGGCGCTCGGGAGATTCCCGTGTTTTTTTGGCATTTCCACATATTCTTGGGTGACGTTGGGCGAATCACCCGTCTTGTTTTATTGTGTGAGTAACGGTGATGACTGCTTGGTCTGTCACTGTCTTCAGAATATTATTTTGCAATAATTAGGGTTTATAAGGAAACATAGAAAAGTTGAGGCATCCTGAACAGACAAGCAGTATCCGGAGCTTCAAAACAAACAAACAGAAGTCCCTGCCTTGAGTTTTTCCATGTCACTTTGAGGCACACTCAGAATGTTCTGTTCCCTCTGAATGATGTGATCTGTAATATGTAACCAAGGTAGTATTGCCAGATCTTGACAAGGTGATGACAGCATATGTATAAAATGTTTTAGTGTGGCAGTGGGAATACTTCCTAGGCTGTTCATACACAAATGTGCTTACATAGTCACATGCAACTGCATACTTTTACTATTTTGTTCCCCCAACAATATTCAGAGACAATTTACTTGCACCGTTACTGAAAATGAAATATTGCTTCTATTTCAACAACTGATTGAAAAGAATTATTTGAAGATTTCCCCAATTTCTGATTGAAGGTTTGTTGCAGAACCATGGCTGACCCACATACTAATATCAAAAGTGAGGAGAGATATATGTAAAGAAAGAAAATCCTATACTTTACTCTTCTTTTTATTAAAAACAAAGCAATTACATTGGTGGGCGTTGCTTATTTTTATAGCTTAATGAAAACTTCCTTTTTTGTGCTGTCGTGTTTAAAAATGATGCCTCAACTCAGACTGAGACTTGAATACTTTGGCTATATGGATGTCTGCTATCCAAATTGGTAATGTTAGGACTGTTGTTATTGTAGAGGGTAAACAATTCTTTCTGGTTACTAACGTTTATTTTCCCTGCATACTAAATATTTTTCCTTGTATTCCAGTATGCATACACAGCTCTTCTTCTATGGTTAAATCTGTATGTGTTTGTATAATCTTACAGCGTTCTCTGATAGATTAAGGAATTAATTTGTCTTCTAATTTTCCTATTCCTTATTCATCATTTGTAACTATGTAAAACAATAATTAAGACAACAAGGAAGAAATGCAGCATGTTGATTGTTCTTTAAATCCATAGCAGCCTAGTAAAAGGGACAGTCAGCTATAAACTCTGCTTAATGGTTAAACATAGGGTTTATTTTCAGAGGGGAGAGGTGTGTGTATGTAATATTAGCAGGTAGGCAGTAGGATTAGCAGGTAATTTGGCCTTGTGTATATAAATGTTTTTATTTTTGTGTACCTTACTGGCTTTAGTAATATTTTCCTAATATTCTCCAACTAGACCTAATGCAATATCCAGTTCTGTAGGAAGCAAGTAACTTGGTTTCTGGACCACAACAATTCTCAAAAATTCCTACAAGAGTCTGTGTCAGCTGTACCTGGTGTCTTTGCTCTGAATGGAAAAAGGGTTTATTTTTTTTGCTGTGTAGAAAGATAGGAAAAATATAATCCCTGAACCCTGAAGAGGAAGCAAATGAGTAGTTTAGATGAGGTTAGCCTATATATTTTAACATTGTAAACACTTACTGAACTATACTCTGAGCTGTTAGATTAGCTGGTCAGAGTTGTGCTGGAGGATGAAAAATTTTTGCCATTAGCAATGTGAAAAAGAGAAAGAAACACACGGCTCTTAACAGGGCTGATGGACCAGTCAAAGTAGCTGGAAACTCATTAGGTGATGTATTTCCATCAACATGTACGTCTGTAGTAACTGAAAAACACTTCAGGAGTTGGAGACTTCAGATTATGATTCAGACACTCGCCTTCAGTAAGAAATTTGTTTTTGTGCTAGCTGTTGTGCTTAGAAGCATTTCTTAATATGCGACAGAGAACTACTGTACGGTTTCCTAATCCTCATACCATTGTGCATCTATCTGATGTCTGCAAAAGGCAAAAGAATTTAAGTTTATGAAGAGTGCAAAGACAAATACAATTTGCAAAATTGTGTGTTATGTCATACCTGAGATTGGTGTGGAAAACGAATAATGAATACATGACAAGTAATACATTTATTCAATCTGTACTTTCAAAATGCAAATATAATAGTATTCTAGTACTTGTTTGCAGCAGTGTTTGCTGCCTGTGATAGCTTCTGGGCTCCTTGCAGTCAAATATGAGCAAAATATGAGCTTTCACAGCATCTGATCCAGACTCCATGGCCCCTTGACTTCCAACTGCTAGCTTGAACAACTTCTGCCTGAAGTAATCTGGGGTTTTTGTTTTCTAGTAGAAGTCTTTTTTTTTCTGTCTGGCAAGTGATGACCTTCAAAAATATCTCTGCAGCAGAAACAAAGAAAAGCCGTAAGGGCTCTAGTTGGTCTCTGCCTCCTGTATACAGCCCTTTGTAAAATATCACATTCTTTTTAATCACAGGTGCCAGGCCACTGCTGCCTTTTCGCACTGTTGTGATGTTTTCCAAGGAGAATTGTTGCTCCTGGAGTAAATGGTAGCTGAGAACAGAGGGAGCAAGTTATCTCAAAGTGTTAGTGGATAAAGCAAGTCTGCAGTTTCTTCAGAATAATTTCTTGGCCCAGTTAGTTCCTCTGAGCACAACAGCTTTGAAGGTAACTTGCTAGAAAATCAGTAGAATCTTGGACTTTTTGAAGTCCAGTGGACTCTTCCACTGGTGTCTTTTTGACTGAGCTGGTTTTGAGCTAACGGCCTGGGAACTAAACTTAGTTTGTGGCAAGGAGGTTGGGGCAGATTGCTTGCAATCATCTGTGGCCTTGGAAAAGATTATTCAAGCTGTATCTGTCGCAGTACTCATAGAAAAGAATCTGTAAGTGGGATTTTGTCCTGTGGTTCCAATAACATAGGACTGTAAGAAACTTCCATTCACTATTCACATAAAAGTAATTTGGGTTAATGAAAAGAAAATGAATATTCACTTTCAGTTATCAGAATTTGATTTGGTTTTTGTTTCTATTCTGCTGTAAAATTTTAATTGCAAGTATGTATTTTACGTGTAGCAGTCTTTGGATAAAAAGAAGTACACCTTCATCCTGGGGAAAAAAGAAAATCTTTTTATTCCACTTTCTCAAATCTCTCCTTCTAATAGTATTCTCTCATCATTACCGAAGTTGTTTAGAAACGTCTCCTACCACTAATGCAGCCAAGTTAGACAAACTAAAGTCACTACAGCATAGGAAATGTGCAGACCATCCTGTATTTGGCTTCAGACACTAGGTTGTATCAGAGGGTCTCAAAAAGGCCATGGATTTTCTCTTTCTGAACAGTCCCTTTCTGTGTAATTTTCATTGGTTTAAGAAATATGATCTCTTTTGTCTCTCAATGTTCAACTGTATTGATTTTGGAACATACTGGGACCTGCATACCTATGCACAACACTTTTCAGAGAACTTCAAAGATTTGCAATTTGCTGACATGCAAATTGAATTTAATATGCTTGTAAATTTTAACATAAAACCAGATTAAAATTTTTTTATAGAATTATGTATCTATTTAAAAAAAAGCTTTACACGCATCATGTTACTTTTGTCTTTAAACTGCAGACTCTAGTTTTAGGTGCATTGCAAATGTTGTGAATTGATGAACTGACTGAGAAGAAAGCAAACAAATTCTGCTGAATTAAACAGTGAATTAAGTGTACATGTATAAAAAGCATAAAGTATATGAAGATGATTGATTTTTCAGTCAGCAAGACTGTGGTGTGGTTTTCTTTATTTTCTGTACAGGGCTGTTTGTTTCCAGGTGGGAAATGCACTCCATCTGAAAGGAGGAAAAGTAGCATGCAGCTGTTGTATTTTTTGTGCCACATTTGCTGATGTACAGTAAAAATAAAATAATCCCAGCAAGCTAAAATTCCTGGCAGAGTAAAGCAATGTATGTGGTATGGAAGAAGGCAGACAAGTTTAAATTACTTTTTCAACATTTTGCTGGTCAAGGATTCCTTAAGAACTTCTTGCATGTCTGTAGTGAATAAACCTTGGTCTGTGAATTTCAGTAAGCAGTTGGTGTAAATGAAGCTTCAGAGGAACAGTGACAGTAACGTTTGCAGTTGTCACACTGGTAGCTTATTCCACAAATGTGACCGCTTTCCAGAGGACAATCCCACGCTGCGGGTGGAACTAGCTCTCCAGAGACTTGAAACTGTCTGAACCCTCCAAAGTCACTGAAAGTGTGCTGAATCTCACCAGTGCTGCTTAGTGTAAGAATGACAAGGTTCCGAGCGACTTGTTGTCACACCATCTTTAATGATTTATGACTTGGGTGCATGGGTTCCCTGGTGAAAGGACCAGACCTTGCACACATGTGCTCGCTTGGGATTAACAGTAACCTGTGATCAGCAAGTAAGAACTGTTTCATACCAAGCAGCAACAAATTCCTGAGTCTCCGGTCTCTATTGCTGCCCTCTCAATGCTGCAGAAAGAAGTAGGTGTTTCCAGCAACAGGACATGACGCTGCCTGTTGGGGTAATGGGAGCCCCTCCGGCACAGCCATCAGCAGCCTCTTCCCAGCCTGAAGGGTTAGCAACGCAAGCTCGTATTTATAGCTGGTTTCTTGGCAGGCGGCACGTGTCATACCATGAGCCGGTGTTTGTCTAGCGAGTGGCAATTTCTTACGGAATTCAGTGTTTCAGCTTGTCCTGTCTGAGGGCAGGAGCTTTCAGGGTTGCTCAGTTTGGGCAGCATTCAAGCAAGGCCAGGGGGGCACGCTTGAGTTTTGACAAGATTCAAGGCCAGGAATGAATGCCTGGTCACACTTCTACAATTTTACCTTGTTATTTTATTGTATTGCATGTACTTCTCTGTGTGACAGCTTGCAGCAAATGCGATTAAAGCTTAAATATTTCGCTAAGCATCCTGTCTCTCTATACAGGGTTTTGCTGTCCCCACTGGAACACCACAGTAAATCGCTACTTAGGATTCTCTGTGTGAACAAAGAGCTGGTGGAGGGCTAGTTACATGTAATCAATTGATAGCTAAGGAAATCAAATGTTATTACAACATTTATTTGATGCTGCTTAAAACAAAACTCTCTATAGATTAGGAAATATAAAGCATACAACTTTCCTGCATGCTATATTGATTTATATCAAACCAGAGTAGTGCATATTGATTCATATATGCAATTCTGTTGGTGTGTGACAGCCCCTCCAACAGCATCTCTGGGCTGGTTGCATTTTCTTGTAATGATATTAGACAGCCTACAATAAATCCACCTCAACAGGTCTCCAAAGCCTAGCAGCATTGCCCCAGGACTTGGCTGTAGGGCAGTTTGCAAAACAACAGGGTAATGAAGTTTTACGATGTTACATTTTTCCCTCTGAGTTGGTGAGGGACTCTTAGGGTGAGCACACAGTTGCAGATATTTCTAGTATTAGGAATATGGAGAAGTACTCATGCAAATATGCAGTTTTATTGTTTCTGTTGAATAGGAATAGAATAGTCTATATTTGAACTTCAGAATCAGGAGCCATATGGGCTTATGCGGAAACTGTATCAGTTAAGAGAGTCAGAATCTTCTGCTTTCTGGTGGGTACTCATGTAGCATCTGCTTAAAAACATATCATCCAGCATTATTTTAGAGCTCTAAATTTTGCTTTCGTTAGAAGTGACTTGTATGTCAATGGACAGTAAAACAGATGAAGCTGTCTTTAGTAAAGGTATTTATAACAACTAGATATATTCTCCAGATTCATCTTAACAAGCCTTTTCACTTGTAAACCTTATATGTATGCTATTCTGTTCTTTTAATCTGTTTATATAGCTATCTTCCCTATGCCAAAATTCCTGCCTTTTGAATACCGCGCCTTTCACCTTTATACTGGAGTTTCAAAGATAGATACACAACTTAACAGAAAGCTTGACTTCTATTCCCCTTTTCATAGAATTGCAGAATCATAGAATCATTAAGGTTGGATAAGACCACAAAGATCATCAAGTTCAACCATCAACCCAACACCACCACGCCTGCTAAACGAATTCCTGAAGTGCCATATCTACACATTTTTTGAACACCTCCAGAGATGGTGACTCCACCACTTCCCTGGGCAGCCAGTTCCAATGCCTGACTAGTCTTTCAGTAAAAACATTTTTCCTAACATCCAATCTAAACCTGCCCTGAAGCAACTTGAGGCCATTTCCTCTCATCCTATTGCTAGTTAGTTGGGAGAAGAGACCCACAGCAATAT
>Ga0181612_166229_pt1 | contig 24702 bp, 13 predicted proteins | sample HoacroProtozoa21_FD_119630 | JGI IMG/M metagenome (GOLD analysis project Ga0181612, IMG submission 119630) | Hoatzin crop microbial communities from Cojedes, Venezuel. Combined Assembly of Gp0051906, Gp0051904, Gp0051908
CCTAGACAAGGCTAGGTGCTTTCACTTCAGTTGCACCTGCTTGATAAACTCCATCTGTGGATGGCACAAAACCTTGGTTAGAAAACTGTACTCAGAAGAAAAAAATCTATCAGCAGTTCTCTGTTACAGTACAGGTATATTTCTGGAGGGCTTCCATAGGAATCTGTTCTGGATCATTTTCTGCTTGATGTCTTTCCTGAGGGTCTGAATAATGCAATATATTTAATGAGTTTGCAGATGACATGGAGATGGAGGGACTGCAGATGGACTGAACAACGGGATTAGAATTCAAAATTATCTTGAAGAAATTTATTGAAGAAATGACCTGCAAAAACCAGAATGAAAATGAATAGGGACAAGTGCAAAGAACTATGCTTGGGCAAGAATGATCACCTGAGCGGGTCGCAGGGGGACCTGGCTGCCGGTCAGCTCTTCAGGTAGGAGTCTGGAGTTGCAGTGGGTCACAAGCTGGGCAGGGCTCAGCACAATCACGCTGTTTCAAGATGACAAACTCAATACTGGAGGGCATCAGCTGGAGCACCATACCCAGTTTTAACCCATGCCTCTCAAAAAGCATGGAAACTAGTTCAGAATGATTCAGCAGAGACCAGCATGAATGACTGGCAGTCAGAAACACGACCTGGGAGGAAAGCCTGAGAGAAACACCCTTGCACAGCCTAAACAACACAGAAAGAAGATAGAGGGAAAAGGAACTATACATGATAACTGTTTTCAAATATATAAAAGGTCCCATTAAAAAAAGTGGGGTTTTTTGTAAAACCACAGGCTTAGATTATAGCAAAATTCTTAAATTCAGCATCAGGTAAAACTAACTAGTGGTAAAGTAGTAGAGAGCTAGATTAGATTGCCTGCGAGTGGGGAAATCACAGAACTGCCATCACTGGAGGTTTGTAGGAACAGGTGAGACAGACAGCCGTCAAAATACGCCTAGAAGTAGTTTTTCCTGTTAGTGGGTAAAGAGTTGGGCTGCATGATCTCTTGACTACCATTCTAGCCATATATTCAATTTTATGGAACTGTGCTCATTTATCATTCAATTTTGCAATTTGTTCACATGCTCCCTTTGGAAGGAGTTCATTACTTAGAGGCCTAAACCTTACTTGTTTATCACTTGCTTTTGGTGGATTTTTAGTGTTAAAATTCATGATGGTCCTGCTTTGGCTAGTATACCTCTGTCCTCCTTAAAATTTGGAGCCATCCCACTTGCTTTCAGGTTTATAATCCATGCATTTTTGATGACAACATTTTCCTCTGACTCTACAAAAACCATCCTCTGAACTGGAAGTGCTGTTCTTGCCCTTCTCATTCCTGCTGGGCACACTTCCCTGCCACTTGGAAAGTCTCACACAGTGATGCTGTCTTTCTGGTCTTGCACCTTATTCCACAGATCAGCATTAATTTCCCTATGTTGTCTGCACAGAATACAGCTCCACAGACTGTTTTGAGGGACACTAATTCTTGGCATCAGACTAGACTATGTAACTCTTTTTGCATGGTCAAACCTATTCTGTGGTAAATAAAATCAGGAAGGATTAACTGGATCACTGTTTCTATCCCTATCTATGCTATCATTCCTAGATAGAAGATATTGAACAGAAACTTGAAAAAGAAAAGAGTATTTTGAGACTAGACTAATGGTAAGCATATTCAACTTTTTAAGATGATGGGTGTTTGCCCTTCAAAATACAAAGAGGAGAATGATTAGAAGAATGAAGGATGGCGGCAGGAGCACATGGCTTGAGTGTCACTTCATGGTACAGGGACAGGTTTTGTTGATCTTCAAGATTTTCCCTGGAGTAAGCGGCAAGGTAAGAAAGAGAATCAGGAGGACCTGATGACTGAGGCCAGCTCCTCCTCTTTTCCTTAACCCCGCTCTTCTCAGCAATTCATTCTTAGAGATTTTGACTTGTGCTCAATTTCCCTAGCAGCAGAGTTCATATGTACTTGATTACTTACACAGGAGAAAATTTAACCATGAAAACCTCATATGTGAGGGATTAGCTGAGGGCAAAGTAGGGCTCTTAAACTCTTAATGTAAGTATGGTCATGACAGCACAGTTTGATTAAATTGAAACATTTCACTTAGCAAAGTATAGATTTAATTCTAATAATTTCAAAGGTGTCAAAAAGGAAGGGGTACTCATTTCACTCATCGTGTACTGTCTGCACATCTGTCTCCCTGAGGGGAACAACGAACAAACCCTGCATGGAAAAAATAAACCATTACCTTTCCTGTACATCACTCATCTTCTGGTACTTGCAGTTGTTATGGACACATCTGCATGATTTCTACAAATCCTATTACACCTCATATACAGAAATGAGGTTAGCGATATCAAGTTTTATTTGAGAGGCAGGACACACTGAGGCAGACACTGTTTTTCTGTATTAAGATAAAATATACTTATAAAAGTTCTGTCTTTTATTTTCTGCAGATATAAAAAAAGCCTTACTTGTCATGCAAATGTTCTTCAGGATACTACTGCCATCTTTTTTATATTGTAAGTTTCCTCACTGACCATGGTTTTCATGCTTAATTTTTATGTTTACCATCAGTCATGCAATTCCAATTGACATATGATTTGATTTTTCTGCTACATAAACCAATTTTACATCAGTGTAGTTCCAGTAACCAGGGCTACACACGCCATAAGAAAAGCACCAAGCTCTTTTTTATTTCCTTTAGATTTTCCTTCCTAAAGTTCTCGGGACAGATTCTTCGCTGATTTATTTTTTTCTCTGTTGTCTTCTACATGGCTCTGCTGACTTACTCTGTTGGCAAAATCTGCCCTCCATTGTTGCAAGTTAACTTTGAAATGAGTCAGTTAAAATTTCTGCTGTTTTGTTTTCTTGAAACCTTTCCTCTGGGTTGAACATTTTGAGCCCTCTTCCTGCCCCCGTAGGCACCCATGTGATTTGCTAAAAAAATTGGTGTGAAATTGCTGGCCCAACTTGCAAGAGAGGTGCCTAAAAATAACCACCTTGCAATCAATGGCCGATCTGAAGAAATCTGGTTTATACTTTTTATGTGATGTGATAAATTACTGCTGTGCTGTATTACGAGTTTATACTGAGAGTGACTCAGGTGGATGGTATGAGCTGCTCTATCCACCAGCTAAGGATCTGCCTCACTTCTGCTTCATAGAGAAGTGAAAAAAGCAAAGCAGATTTCTGACTGGTTCTGACTTCAGTAACAGCGAAGCAACTCTGCAGGTGTGTGTGGAGACTGAGAAAGCGTGCAGTCGTCACCCTCTTACTATTGCCACAATTTAAAAGCCAGTCGGCAGCAGGAACAGGAAGCGAAAAGGTCACAAGAGGACAGTGTCCATGGCCAGCATCAGGTTTCAGAGTAGGGACCATAAGGGAGAAAATGAAAAACATTTGGACTTAATCAAGGCACTGAACTGGAAAAATGAAGAACAGTTGAAAGCTGCAGAGATGGGGCATTGTACAAACTTCTTTCCTTGACTGCAAAGTAACCTTGCAGTAGCTTCGGCTACTGAGAATAAGGAAGGAAGAGGTTGGTAGAAACTGTGGCTCTGAGATCTACCCTAGAGCACTGGCTTTCTATAGTGTAGTAGCAACAATAAAGGCAGAGGAGGGAGTACAATAGGAAAGGGGTCTGGGAGAAAATGACATACATTGCTTAGAGCTTTGCTCCTCAGCAGATAGCGCTTTTGCGTCTTTGAAAATATGCATTTCTCCTAGAAGTAGCTTTTCAGTTGCCATCTTCAATTTTCTGCTCAAGAATTCTCCTTGTCTTTACATATACTATGTAAATAGCAGGTAAATCTTGAGTTATATAAAATAACATTGTGGATAATATGCACATATATTTGCTTGTATTTATGTAAAAAAAAAAAGTGGTGAGGACAGCGGCACAAAATGAGATGAAAGAAGACAAGATGCTGGAGTCCTTCCTACCCTTTGAAAGGCCTGTCTGCACTACAGCTTTAATGAGCTAAAGGCGAGGGTATCTAACTTAGTTCCAGTCCTTTGTGTTTTGTCACTAGTTTGGAAAAAACAGTGCTGAAGCACAAAATCAGGGGACTTTCTTACATTTGGTGGCCTGCCCATACTTCAACATGAAAGCACATTAGAAAAACTGTAGTCCTGGGCATCCCAGACAGGCAGACACTGAAAATGCTCGACCTCAAAGGCTATCCTTTCAACTGCTGTAAATTGGCATAGCTACTCAACCGAGCAATGCAGTGCTGCTCGATATGGCAGTGGTATAAATTTACCCATCAGAAGCTGTACGCGCATGTATGAGGTTATTGAATAAGCAGGGATTCCAGTTAGATGAGGGTCAAAATGGATGTTGTGTGTCTAAATGCATAATTTCTTTTTTTCTTTACAGCCAAAACAAAAACTAAGAAAAATATATTTTGTTCATGTGCAGAGACTAAGGCAGATTTGCTATAAGACTGGGTAAGCATGTCTTCTGCAAAATTTTCTACAGAAAGACAGATTTCTAGCCCAAGATTCAGGACAGAGGGATGCTCGTGAGTAGGAAAAAAGGGACACAGCAATTATTTTACATGGGCTGTCTTCTACCTTTTAGAATCACATTTAATGAAGCGAGACAATTAATTTTCAGTATAATCAAATGAAAAGTTGGACATTAAACTCTTTTTCCCATTCTAGTTTGCAGCTGCAATTTCTCAGCTTTACCAGCTTGAGGACCCCTTTGGCCACATCCTTATCTACAGAAAACTGGCTCCATTAAGAATAGAATGATGTTGACTTATATTATATAGAGGTGTGGCCCTCAGTCCAGGTATGTCTTCAGTTGGATGTGGGACCCTGATTCTCCCATGCATTGCTTCGTATGCAGCTGTCTGGGCAAACCAGCTGCAAACTGTGCATAGAAAGCTGCTCAAGTACCAGATAGTAGCCTGCATCTATTTTTCATGAGAAGTATCATACATAAAGACAAGGTAGTGCAGAATCAAAGCAACCTCTTGTTCCCTCCCATAACATACAGGAAAAGGATGGAGCATTGATCCCCACTGAGGTAAAGATTATGTAATAATAATATATTAATACAGAGAAAAATGAAATACAAGTAATTTTTTGATAGAAATATGTTCTTTTCAGTAAGGAGACTTAGAAGTTTGTGGGTCTCACATAAAAGTTCTTTTTAAATTACGTTTTGTGGCAATTCTTTCTAAAAATGGCTGTGGCGTGCAGTAAATAGTACAGTCATTGCTTTGAAAAAGGCTGTGTCTGCAGTGGTATGAAAATAAAATCCCACATCAAAGAGTACAGTACAAGTTAGCCCTGACCCACAGACAAAGGATATTTATGCACGGATGTGTGTGGAGTTTTTTCTAAGCAATGCTTTTCCATTTTGTTGTTTTTGAACTGCAAATATTTTTCTCTTTTGTTTTCCCATCACTGCTGAAATGTGTTCTTTTTCAACCTTGGCAGAGTACTGGGCAGGTGTACTGAACGCCCCAAACCTGAAACTGAAGGGATGCTCGCATGGTTCACTCGAAGCTGGTAGAGTTTATTCTGGTATCATTTAAGCCAGATTTATGCTGATGGAACACCTCTGGGTGAAGTCCAGGTCTTCTTGAACTCAGGGCAAAGACTGACTCCAAGGAAAGCCAAATGAAATCACCTTACAGAGAAAGTGTTGGAAATACCTTTGTTATTTATACATTCGACTTCAACCAAGTGATCTAATTGTTGATGAGTTTCAGTAAAGTACATCCCAACTGATACCATTAAAGTCAACCGAGTTTATCTTTTTTTACATATGTGGGATCAGGATCCGGGTTTGTCTAAAGATTTTTATCATTCATTTAAGTGGAAGAAGCAAAGCTAAAGGTTCTTATTTACAGCCGAATAAAGATGTAAAAATAAGAGTAGACGTAGAGAAAAAGGAGAATTACAGTGAAATCCTCTGAAGTGTCCGGCCTACTAGGGAGCAGCTTCTGTTGCCACTGCCTCTGCCAGCCTGTACAGTTACATGCCATCCTTATGTTTCTCTTCCAAAAGCCTCATCAAGGAGGTTTCTGCCTTTTCTTATGTTACCTTGCTCACCTAGAATATCACCAAGCAGGTTTTGTACTCCTTTTTACCTCTTGAAAGTGTTGGCAGCATTTTAATGTTTGTAAGTGGTATCTGTGCCAGCTAGATGGGAACTCCTTTTCTTTTTTTCAGCCGTTACTGCTGTCAGAGGCAAATTTAGCCATAGGTGCCAGGCAGTACTCATTAATGTCCTACCATGTACGTGTGTGGACTGCTGCAGAGGTCCTGGGCTCAGTCCTCTCCTTCAGAAGTGGTACGTTTAGTTCCAGCTAGGAGTCACTGAACATGAACATCTAGCAGGCACTGTCAGAGCAAATGAAGCAGAAAAGGTGCTCCCAAAAATCAGTGGACACAAATATCTCCCCTCTGCTTTCTGAAGAGATGCCAATTCCTCCTGCGTATACACCTGGTAGAGCAGCACTGCTCAAAGAAACATCTCAATCTTCCATGGCAACAAGCCCAGAAGCTGATCTGCCAGCCCCAGCCTGGTTAGATACTAACAGGCAGTAAGTGGGGGTAGCCAGCTTCCCAAGGAGCAAGAGCAACCTAGTTCTTCTGCATCATGGACAACTTTCACACTGCTGCTCTGGTGCTGCAACTCTTAGGTGACTTCTAGGACACAGATTTCTAGGAACTGTCCTTTGCCTTTCTCACAATTTTCTAGGAGGCCCGGTCATCCAAGCTCTGTTTCACCACCTATCCCAGGAGTCCTGCTAGCTGCCTGAGCCCACAAGCATGTCTCATACCACGTGCAGTGATTCCAGAAGAATAGCTCTTCAGTCTTCACCTTCCTGCTCCTTCTTCATTAAGCATATTTCCATGTCCTCAGAAGCCCTATGAAACTACACTGCCAAATCTGTTTGCCCACACGCCTGCCGATGCAGGTGTACTCTGACAGACCTGCTTGTGGCACTCAGCAGCGTCCCCAGCATGGCCTGTCCGCAGGTCAAGAGCGGCACTGGCAAAATCATTAGATGCCAGTGGAAGAATCATGGCAGTTGCCAGTTTTAAGCCCAGTCTCCAAATTCCTATAGTTTCTGGTAGGCATCCTAGAATTCTCCATTAGAGAAACCACTGTGGAATAGCTTCACGGAATACTGAAGAGTTTATTCATATAGGCATAGAGCTGCAGAGACTGTATGATTAACAAGAAAAGCACCTTGACTCTGGAAAAAAAAAGTGGTACGGGTGCACTGCTGTTTAATATGCTTTAATTACTTCACTTTTAATGAATGAATAAACCAATCCAATGGAACAACCCTGAGCAGACTTATCTTGGAATATCTCACTGATGTCCCCCATGGCATACCCACTCTTTGCATCTTTCCTGTCTATTGTTTAGTAAAAAGGACTTCTAATTTTGTACACTTTATTCTTCAGCCTGTTGTAATTAGGAGTATCCCTTCAAAAACTTTATTTCATTCTCTCTTCTGTAGAGAGAAAGCTTTTACATTAAAAATCAAAACCGCCCTTCTCCCATATTCTGGTTTGGTATTGTGCATACTCTGGCATCTTGAATTTTACCAATGCAAATTTAGAGACGGGAAAGATGTAGTTATTTATCCATAACATAAAACATGCTTTGGTACATGTTCCTAGCTAAATATATAAAAAAAGACAACGACCAACTCAACAACATCTCCTGAAAAATTTACATTCTCAATTCAGTGACATTTTTCATTATGTACCTTCATTTGGCTTAGTACGCTATGCATGAAAGCATCAGATCTAGAATTATCAGTGACAGTTACTAAACTTCAGCTTTTACCTCCTGTTACTAGGGTTGTTTTTTTTTTATTTCAACATAATTCTGACTACATTTTCAAGTCTAAAGCATATAATTCATAAAAAATATTAAACAGACATTCAGATGCATTAGAACCTTTGTTCTCTTCTCAGAGTCACCCATTTCATCTCTAGGACTACACTTATGTGTTAAAGGCTTGAAAATCTTGTACTGAGTGTCAATATCAATTAATTAGTGATGATTTAAATAACCTTATTGTGTGTCATTTGGGAAAAACCTGGTGATAGCAAAACTTATACTTTCTCCTTGTTCCTTCCAGGTACAAATCAAAGTTTGACTCCCTCACACTCAGCCTGTCTTTCAGATGTGTAATTTATATCCATTACATTTCATCTCTAGATATGATGCTCTGACTCTCATGTAACCTAAATTATGTAATATGCATGCTCATGAATGAAAGGATAGTTGTTGCTTTTTTAAAGGAAATAAACAGCAGGGTATACATCATCATTGTTATCAAAGAGAGCTTTATTGAATTATTCCTTTGACTCTAATATGAAACACCCCACTGTAAAACTCAGTAACTCAAGTATGAACAAATGGACTAATAACATACTTTTCTGACCAAAGATTCCTCTATTCCAGTGTCCTATCCCTTAGCAGATATGTAGGGAAGAGTATTACAACAAAAGCATATTTCAGTACTTCCTTGGAACACCCTCCCACCTTCCATAACTTGCAGACCCGCGGCTGCCTATTTTAAAATTATTTTTAACTATATTTTATATATTAAGATGATATTATCAGAATATAATAATATGTACTGTATATTATTATAGAGATTATATTTAGCATACTTGTCATTATTAGGCTAACACCTTTCTTTAGCTTTACTCCACAAGCTGCAAATTCTAGCTAGATTGCTTTTGCCAAACAAAAGCACCCTCCTCGCTTTTTTCCGGACTGGCCCTGCTGCTCTGGAACTCGGCATGGGGGGAGCACCTGTGGGAGACTTCACGTCTCAACAAGGCCTTGGCATGGAAGCAATCCCAGCAGATTTCAAACTCCTCACATCTTGGGTGCATCTATTGCATAATGACCAGGATCTGTCTTATTCCTTTGCTGTCCTCTGTACCAGAGGTATCACGAGGTTCCTGAGACCAGTCATCTCCGTTCTTCTCTCTTACATCTGCTAAGTAATTCAGCGAGTATATTAAATTTCCCTTCACTTGTGTTCTTGTTACTATGTGGACTATAATTGGTTGGAATTCTCTACGATATCCTGCATCCTTCTTGTGACATATTTTGCCCTTAACCAAGGAGACAAATTACCAAAATGGTTCCATTTCTTTCTGTGCAAGACACAGATGTCCTGGCACAGGATTTGCACTGAAGAATCACAGCTCAGTATTACCTGTCTTTTCCTTCATCTCACTGCTAGACTGCTCGTGGCCAAGAGCTGGACTGTCACAGGCCTTACAAGCTTCTTTCCTTAACTTCGCTGCTTAAGAGATATTTGCAATATCGCTTTTTCTCTGGTTTGGTTTTTTTTTTCCTGCCGGTCAGTCCCCTGGTAGTAACATAGGAATCCATTGAGAAACTTTGTCGACATCTGAAAGAGGAAGAGTCTTAAGCGTCTAGAAGAATATTATGTCCTTACTGGTTTTGCAGCAATAAGTAGGTAGGGGAGTACAGTGACCTAAAATAGTACCGTTGTGTGGGATTATTGGACATAAATTGTGACATATTTTAGGTGGCAGTGGCTGGCTGAGCTAGCAAGCTCAGAGCATCCCAGACGTAGTACTGGTGTCCTTTGAAAAACTGGGATTCAGGATGGTCCTGAATGGGACAGAGGTGGACAAATGTATATGGAATCAAGGTTCATGAATTTTAAGACTATTGGAACAACATTTCTTGCCTTATGCTGTCCTTTTAAGAACATACTGTTCATGGTTTTAAAGCTAAAATTGGGTTTGGTGCTTGTATAACTTTTCTATTTAAGGATCACAATGTACTATGAGCATTAGATTATTTTCACACACACCTTCTGAAATTAGGCACTTGCTATATTAATAAGCAAAACACATAAACTGGCTTTGCTCATTTAAAGTACAGCTCTAGCTTTTTCTTGGTGGACCTTACTCTCTAACACCTTTTAAATATACCTATGTACAAATAATACATATGAAAAATAACAATAAATGTGTCAACTATGTAAAACACTTGGATAATAAACTATGAAAATTATTAAGCTTCTTCACTATTGATTAAAAACTATAATAGTTGGTTTCATATATAGAATCATAGAATCATAGAAAGTTTTGGGTCGGAAGGGACCCCTAGAGGTCATCTAGTCCAACCCCCCTGCAGCGAGCAGGATATATATGTACGACATGAATCCTGAAAAGAGAAAGTACAAAGAATTATGAAGAATAAACATAAATTTTGAATGCTTTTAAACATACTGATTTTCTGGGGGTTTCAGAGGACAGACTTTTGTTTAATTGAATTTCTGGGCTGTTGCCAGGCTGTCACTATTCCCTAGAGCAGATTCTCTGGACATCAGAAGCTCTCCCCTGGAGTTGCATCTATAGACATTAAAGATTCAGGGTCGTTAGATACCTTAAGCTGGAGAGACAGAGGACTAGGTCCTAATTACAGCTTATGCCCATTTAAGGTTCTTTAAGCTTGATGCAGAAGCCTTGCTGCAAATGAAAATCAGGACCTCAGTCGCTTCAAAAGCACTGACAAAAAAGGTTAAAATTCTGTTTAACTTCCTCTTCTTATCAAAGTCTTGGAAAAAGAGAGCCTTTCTACAACCACCGAGGCACTGCATGTTTTATCTGAAGTCTGCTGTTTAAAAAGGGCAATTGATTTTTCCACATTAAGGGCAAAATAGCAGGAGATCTGTGCCTCACTAACTCTTACACACATACCTGCTAGCAACAGAGAAGCTCACTATTCAAATCAAAATGGGATTTCTGGGTTTTAACTGTGGGTTGCAAGGCTCAATTCCTTTTGCCTTGTCTTAAATTAAGAGCCAGAAATTATTTCCCCATGAGACTTCAAGTTAGATCTTTGCCAAGTCCATGGGTCACTTGATTGCATCCAGAAGTTTACTCTAAACTTAGCTGGTGATGTGTCGATGTGATGAGGTTTCAGCACATGATACTTCACAGTGACCGAAGCTGGTTCCCATGATTTTTTAATTCCATTGGGGAATAGGAGTACCTAAAATCTGAATATAATTTTCAGGTTTTTATTCCATGTTATATTTTTCCAGAAATGCAAGCACTTACGAGGACCTTTGATTTCTCACTTCTGTCTGTAGGCCACAGAGTTATTCATGGAAATGAAAAACAAACCTGCCATGTAGATGCACTGCTGTGAAAAAAAATATTACTAATTAACTGTGGAGTAAGTGACTGTGATAAAACCTCTTGGTAATATGCCTGGCCACTGTGGGACAAGAGGTCACGCTTCACGTGCCAAGAATGACAGCGTGATGCTACAGGGCTTTGAGAACCAGTCGGAGAGTCAGTTCTCTAGTTCAGTGACCTCACTTCAGTGGGAACTGTACAAACACAGAAGTTGACCAAATAAATTTAGATGTATTTATAACTCTCCTGTGTAGTGAAGTATGCTGAAGACAAGGGATGTAGAAATTGCAGATTGCCAGTAATGGTAAAAGAAAACAACAACAAACACAACTTTAAATATATATTATATAGAGCAGACAAGAAGAAAAAAACAACAAAACAAACCAAACTTTCCAGAGAAGACTGACAAAAGCTCAGTGACACTCAGCTTTTCCATATCAGGATCCTTTTCCTATCTGGTTCGCCCCTGAGAGGAGCCTCCATCTTCTTTAACAGTCTGGGCAGAACAGATTGGCTAGGGTCCTCCGAGGAACCTTGCAACAACATTAAGGCTTCCTTGCCTCAGTGCCTAACCGGAAAAGGAGAATATCGTTTTCTTGCTCACTGGGTATCATTACAGAGAAAGTATTCGAATTATTTCTTTAAAATGAAAGAAAGGAAATACTAAGTAAGAACTGCTTGAAGAGGTATTAAAGAACTATTTTAAATTTCTTGAGGTTAAAATGAAGACAATTCTTTGCAGTCCAGTCTCCCACACATCCCTTTCCCCTCACTTTGCAGAGACCTATGGGATGATGTAAAACAAGTCCAGAAGCAGCACAGGAGATTGCAATTTTCATTAAAACCATGGGCTTATACTGTGATTCCAGAGCAATTCTCTCACCCTCAGCTCTGCAGCTCTGCCAGACAGTGCTCCATGCGTCACCTCTGCACTCCCAGCAGGCCTTGTGCAAACTGTATCCTGGGACAATCGCCCGCAAGCAGCGAAGACCCAACGAGCAAGTCTTCTGCATTGTGAAACTGAAACACAGAGAGGCAATTCCTTGTACTACAGCACAGACATACTGCAAAAACACATACAAATGAAGATTTTTATGAGAACGTGCAATAAACCCTCCAGAAAGCTAGTAGTGCATCCTTGCCATGGATCATCAGGTGTTAAAAGAAGAGTTACCTGCGCAGGGTTCCTGCTCTAGTCATTGCCTTGAAAGCGCTCTCTATGAGCTGTAATCGTCATTCAGAGGTTTATTTTTACGAAGCACCTCTTCATCGTCAGCGTAACAGCTTCACCAACTAACTCAAAATTCTAAGCAAAACTAACAATCCTTCAGTCTCTGAAGCACGGCATCATTTATTACTACACAGCATTTCTGGAATAAGATATACGCTGGCAAAGTATTATTTCCTGCATTTCTGTTACAAAGGGCATTCTATGCTTTCTTTGGAAAAAGACGCCATATTTGAATTTTTTCAGTCTTGTAGTACTTGTCCCTCCTTTCAGGCTTCATTGACAGTGCTACAGGAAGATTCGTAGCAAATACCCTTTATTCCCTCGGATGCGTAGCAGCTGGGCTGGTTGACAGACTTACAACTCTGCACATTTTTCAAATGTTTCCTTAACTGCTTTTTAGGAACAGCTATTTTTAAACACCCTTTGTTACTTCTAAGTTGTCCAACCTTTATGGAAATTTCTTTCCAAATGATTACAAAATGGCCTCTTCGCTACTTCTGAATCATTCATTTCTGTCCTTCCCATTTAATCTTGTGTTTATTTTCAGTTTCCCTTCCCTCTTTTTATTCTGTTTGCGAAAGCTTATTTTTCCCGTATTTTTAAGTAAAATTTCATTTTTTCTATCCTCCCACTTTAATAATATTTTTATTTATGTACTTATTTCTCTTATCTTCCTATTTCCCAAAAATTTCTGCTTTTTTTTTTTTTTTCTTTTGCTTTCCATTGCTATAGTTCTTTGTGGAGGCATTTTAGTCCACAGCAGTAGTAAAAAATATTTTGTGATGCTAAGAGAAGTGAGTTTGCTTCTTCCTGCTTGCAAGCCTGCAGGTTTCCTCTCAGTCATCTGGGTTTCCTTGGCTTCTCATTAAGAAAAACAAAAAAAGAGACAAGAACTATGTATTCTTGGCTTGTCATAGTATTTTATTACCTTGAAGCACAGAGATCAACTTGTTGGGCATAAAATGAAAACTTCATAACAAGCAGCTTGTTTTTTTAAAATAATTTTTATTTGGCACCACCAGTTCATTCCTTTCATGTTGCTGAAATCTATTGCTGTCTTTGAAAAATCAGTCATCCTAAGCTGGTACAAAATCAGTTCAAAGAGAGATTTTTCTTACTTCATGATTTCTTAGAAGCTTTCGAAAGTGTCACCTCAAGAGAAGGATAATAAATACTTAAAATATGTCCTACTCTCTTCCATGAAGCAATAATAACGGATATAAATTCTGGCCTTCCACATATCAAAACACAAAAGCTATGCTGAAAGATTATTAGGAGGTTGAGAAATCACATCCTGAGAAGTTAGGAAACGCCAACCAGCATTATTCTGGTTTTCATGCACTTGAAGATGATGATACAGTTCTTAGTTATGTGTGTCCACTTTTCTTTTTTTTTTTCAAAACAGAACAAAGGTTCACTAAGTGAGCAATTACCGTGTATTTGCTTTTTCTTCATGGCTAGGTAAGTGATGCACCCTACAGACCTCCGTTGTTTTGGCTACTGGGCCAACCACTAACAGTGATGGATTCTCATCTTCTGTGGAAATGAAGTTGGTTTTGACCTTTAGTCTGCAAATTTATATTATTGTAAGGGGAAATATGAAAATTAAGCATTTTGGATCCATTCCAGGATCTGGAATGGGATGTGTTCTTTGTGTGCAAGACCATTCTGCTTGTTGTCCCCAAATTTGATCCTTCCTTCTTCTACCTACTCCTGCAAGTCTAGCTTGTCTCATTTCAGCAGACTGAAGTCTATCATCTACTTCCCTATGGACTTCTGCCCAATCTCAGTCTTCTTGTGCAGTTAGTTTTAAGATACGATCAAAATCATTATCTGAAAACCTCCATTCGGCCATCCTCTAACACTGGTACTTGAACTCTGAAGAGCTGGGGTTCATCTACTTGAGGTAGTTGCCGTAGGATCCTCTTAACCGCCAGAGGAGAAGAAATGGGAATTTACTGGGCACCACTGATCCATTAGAGACTTCAGGAGATAAATTGCTGCCCAGGCTTCTCTGAAACACTGCCTTAACACTCATTCACTCTGAATATTCACATAAAGGTGTTTCTTAGTAACATAGTAACTGCCCTTCCAATTGCTGGCAGGATTTGTTTCAGATTTTCGTCTCATTTTCGTGAGCTGTACCTTTTTAGATCTGCTCTTTTCCTTGGATTTTTTCCCCCATATTTATTTTACTTGCTTGTTCGGCTTAGTAGATCTGGATCTTGGCTTCTTTATTATCTTAATTGGCATTTCTCCTTTTTTTTTCTCCAAGAGCAGTGTTTCAGCATTTAAAGGTTTGACAGGTTAATGATGACAAAAAGGAATATACTTAAACCTCATTATATTTTTGAACTTCAAAGAGTTTTCCTCATATTTATTAATGTATCCTCACAATATTTAAGTCAGAATTATCACTGCTGTTTCAAAGCTAGGGGAACTGAGGTGCAGGCATTAAAGCCTTACTGTCATATATATTTGGTAGAATAGCCAGCAGGAGGCCTAATCTGTGGGAAGCAGGAGAAGTCTGGTACTTAGAGGTTTCTCGAAGCTTGTGTTCGGTGTTGTCCAAGTTCCCCAAACTCTTTGAGTCTGTGCTCTAGTGCAGTGAATTTAAATACCCTAATCATCTTTTAAAAAAACACAGTATTCTCAAAGGCTGCTGTAGTACTCCAAACTTAACTTAGCTAAACCACAACTAACCTAAACCATTCTCTACCTGGTCTAAACCAAACCAGTACTATGCAATAATACCTTACTGCATGTGGGTGGATTTTCTCCCAACATGATACAAAATTCCTCCATGTACACCAATGTGCAAGAGAGGATAGCAGACTAACGATTCATGTTCTGACACTTCACGGATGATGTGAGGGAGGGAATATTACAGCTGTCTGTTCAAGCTGCTCTCCCCATCAAGGCTTCAGTTCAAAGCACTACAGAAGATAGTTTACTATAACGTATTGGCATTTCCATTTGTGCTGATATATGGCAAAAGCATTACTGTGCAAACATCTCTATCGATTTAATTCTGAAAATACACTACATATTGCTAAATATAAAGAAATGAATGTGGATTTTAATAGCATGAACGTTTTTCAGCCAGTTTATTACCCTAAACTACTAAGTAGTCCACATTAATACTGTACATCATAAAATTCTTAATCAGGTCAGTATACTCTTCAGTTATGTGACAACAGTTACTATGTGATAGTCCACTACCACTCTTAAAATTTATAGATGAGGGAGGAATAATATTCTCTACATAATATTTATTCCAAATCACTACCAATGCAATCTTTAAAACATCAGCTCTTTGTCCATTGTAGGTTGCAAAAGGAGAAAGAAATATCTTCATTGGGTATCATAGCTTTCATTTTATTCTATTGTGTTGATTGGTCATTGGTTACTAAATTCTGTTTACTTTCCATTCTTAGTACAAACTTATTCTATACTTTGCTTTTAAGAAAAACTCCTTCACAAAACCCTGTAAAAGAGAATTGAGATCACTGATACACTTTTCCGTAAAATATTCAGGAAACAGTACTTCAGAATATCATAACCTAGGATGTTGAGGTGCTACTCTACACCAAGTATTATATTCAATAAGTTACAATGAAATAATTTTGCCAGCATTGTTTTAAAACTTGATATTCCAGATTGACATAAAGTTCTGTTGCTACAAAGTTTCTATTGTTTATCATGAACGAGGTTTGAGGAAAATTAGAAATAACTGATCTTTTCTGTGCATACTGAAAACAGGCTATAATGGAAGCTTGTATTGTCATCAGATCTCTTTTCTTTTTCACCAGGAACAGATACATCCATCATAGTATTTTATTATATTTTTAAATGAAAACTAATAGCTGGTAAAGGCACAAACACATTTGCACATCAGAATGAATATTTTGTGTCTCTCTGAGTGGCATGTAATATATCAAGAAACATCGTATGCTATTCATGCATCATTTGTGGTTCAGAAAGGCAGTACAGTTACTGAATATAGCAATGGTTTTGCTTAAGCAACAGTTAAGACTTGTGTGACTTCAAAAGGTATTATAATTATTTAAGACCACTTGGAGGATTCACCTTCTAATTAATTGTATTTTATAGGTTCTGTAACTGCAAAACACTTCAGCTTTAGTAGGCACAAAAAGGTGAAGAAAGTTTATTTTTAATTTTCAGTTCCTGCTGAAATTATAAATTACTTTTAAATGAAGTATTCTGAGCACAGGAACAGTTATTTCAGATAGAGAGCCTCCAAGTGGAACACGCAACTGAAGGACAGTATCGTCTCATAAATGTACGTTGGTTCTGAAATGACTTTGAGCCAGCCTGCCTGTTTTATCACCTCACATTTCATTTGCCAAGATGCAGTTACTGTATTCATAAAATTGTGTTTATGGTCAAAATAACTAATTCTAATTCACATATATTTTCATGAAATCTGAGTTCAAAAGGAGACTAAACTTTTAAGTTCCTTTTATCGTTTGGATACACTAGAAAAACAGTTTTCAGGCCCAAAGGCTTGGGATATCTGCTTCCTTAGCTGTCACTTTGCAGTGAGCATCAGAAAGAGATTTTCTGAAAACTGCACATATATTTTAAATATACTTCTAATTGTTAGCATACTGTGTAAACCTACACAGTTCAAATTTCAGCTTTAGGTACCTGTAGAGAAATGTAGATATTTGGAAGTCATTTCATATTCCTTGTATCTTCTCCCACACTGACCCCTATTTTTGCCATTTTTGGTGCTTTTGGACTTAATGCCACAGCAGCAGCATGATTCTAAGCACATGATAGCAAAATATGTCAGAATTAAATGCTTGCCCTAACCCCATTTTCCCCCTTTCCCTTGCTCCCACTTCTCAGGAGCTGTGCCAATGCTACTTCACAGAATCTTTGTTCCGGCAGCGGCTGGGGGTTCCTTCTCATCCCCTTTTTCCAGCAAAGGGCTACGGCACAACAGAACAGCTGTGCTGAGTGTGGGCTTACAGGAGATGGGGGTGTCCTGGAAAAGCACACGCGAGCGAGGAGGTTGTGGAGATGGGAGACAGTTCTGCATCACAGGACGATACTGGAAAAGGAGGTGGCCCCAGCGACCAATAATTTTTTAAGTCCTGCAGGAAGAAGTCTTTTTCTTCTCCACAAGGATCAGTTTTGTTGAAGAAAAGATGGTTAGAAGGAGGAAAAAAAAAAGTTTTTTTCTGACTGTTACATTTCCCTTCTCTTTACGTACATATTCTACACTTCCCTTCTTTCTTCTGCACCTTCTCACCTCCCTCCTGCCCAACTTACTTCTCCCTTCAGCCTTCCCTTAAATCCTGTATTATCCTGTCTTTGTCACACTTCCATTTTGTCTTTCATAGAATCATTTAGGTTGGAAAAGACTCTTAAGATCATCAAGCCCAGTCGTAAATCTAACACTACCAAGTCCACCACTAAACCATGTCCCTAAGCACCACGTCTCCACATTTTTTAAATACCTCCAGGGATGGTGACTCAACCACTTCCCTGGGCAGCCTGCTCCAATGCTTGGCAACCGTTTCAGTGAAGTTTTTCCTAATATCCCATCTAAACCTCCCCTGGTGCAATTTGAGGCTGTTTCACTTCGTCCTATCACTTATTAGGTGGAAAAGGAGACCAACACCCACCTGGGCACACTGCTGGCTCACGTTCAGCTGGCTGTCGACCAACACCCCCAGGTCTGTTTCTGCTGAGCAGCTTTCCAGCCACTCTTCCCCAAGCCCGCAGCGTTGCATGGGGTTGTTTTGACCAAAGTGCGGGACCCAGCACTTGGCCTTGTTGAACGTCATACTATGGCGCTCGGACCATCAATCCAGCCTGTCCAGATCCCTCTGCAGAGCCTTCCTACCCTCCAGCAGATCAACACTCCCACCCAGCTTGGTGTTGTCTGCAGACTTACTGAGGGAGCACTCCATCCCCTTATCCACATCATTAATAAAGATTTTGATTCAGCTACACATGAAAAAAGTTTACCAGCAGTGAGCAGATGGATGCCAGCACCTTTTTTGAGGCAGGATGGTTTGTTGCAAGTGACATGCCCTCTGGGCCCAGAAAGCTCTTCTGAGCGGAGCAAGGGCACTTTCCCATCATTGAAGTGCTCAAGGTCAGGCTGGGCAGGGTTTTGAGCAACCTGGTCTAGTGATAGATGTTCCTGTCTGTGGCAGGGAGGTTGAACTAGATTATCTTTGAAGGTTCCTTCCAACCGAAACCGTTCTGTGATTCTAAGGGAGTGAAGGCAACTGTCACCTGCATCTCCAATGCTGCTAACCTGAAAGCTGCCACACAGGACCCTCACACCTTGCCATCACACTCAGGGACTTAGCAATGGGGTTTTTACATGAAGTTACATAGCGGGAATGTGTCCACACCAGACAGCAAGTCCTCAGGCTGATCAGGTCTTTTTCTGAGGATCAGTTAATCTTGGCAGCCCAGAAAAACTAAAAAAAAAATCCTTCTGCTCTTTCCTCCAGGCTGCCTTTCCTGTACATCGCTGTTATTCTTCTACTGCCCTTCCTCCAGGCCACCCATCCCTCACAAGTCTCATTGCTGAAATTCCCCAGGGAGCTAGGGCCAACTTCGCAGGCTCCCACTGCTTCACCTCACTTCTGTCAAGGACCTTGAGCACTCTTCTCTGCCTCCTAGGCTCTCCCAAAAATGACTTCTGTTCCCCAGCAGCCCTCCTCCTAGTCCTCATAATCAACATCATCATCATGTGTTCACCCCTCTCCTTCACCTAGAAGACAGATTAAGCCTCTCTCTGCTTTGATCAAAGCCTAAAAGTGCTGGATCATCCTGCTACTGAATCCACTTTTCAGACTACTCAAATTTCAGCTGTAAGTGGTCAATCACATTATCTCATCTCTGACTCCGTCAGCCAAAGAGTCTTATAACTGTCTCCTTGGAAAAACAGCTTTCCGCTCATGTCAGGAGAAGCAAGCACTGATGATCCCTCTTCCACTCTGAGAAGGAAGGGGATTCCTTTGATACGTAATGAAATTTGTACAGAAGATAGCTCAAAACCAGATACAATCACATTGCTCCAGGATCTGGGGCCCCAGGTGTTGTTCTTCACCCAAGTCTTGGCCTGCATTACTATGCTACATCTGAAGCAGCATCCTTATCCTGGGGATATTATTAGATGCTGGGTATTATTTTTGCATTAGCAAATATTCAGCAAAAGCTAAATTAAAGAAGCATGCTCTTCAGAGCCAGGCTGAACAGGCCAAGACACTGCCAGCTCTACCTCTCGTGCTGGCTGACATTCAACCTCTTGCCCGTGGTCCGCCTGTTCTCTCTGGCATCGCTGGCTCGCTGCTGGCTCACAGGGCCCTTCTCTGGTTCATTCTTGTTAAGTAATCAGACAACAAAAGAAGTTTCTGCTCTTCTGGTGTAGCTCTTGGTGAAAAAAAATAGGTTCAATGCATTAAATTTCTGTTGTAAACTCATGGCAGTGAGGAGACTGGAAGGGCTGACCCGGCAGGCTGGTCTCACCCTGTAAGGCACAGTCGGGTTTCAGGGTCACTGCCAGCAAATGGAATAAAACACATTTAAAGGCCCAGTCCTGTGGCTTTGGACCGAAACACCACACTGCATCGTGGAGAGGTGACGAGACCTCAGTAAGTGCCAGACCCCAGGCTTTCGGGAATCTATGGTGGCAGGAGGGTGGATTGGAAAGAAACCCAGAGGTTGGCTTTTGATGGGAGTGCCAGGCTGCTGAGTGCCACCAGCATGCTGCTGAGCCATGCATCTCCCAGTGCTGCCTGCCACGCTCAGGTGGCAGAGACAGTGTCCCATGGTCACGCTGGGACCTCCTGCAGCAGCACCTGGCTGGTGTAGCCACATCTCCATGACCCTTGTCCCCATCCCTGGCATGTCCTACAGCACCCTCCAGATGTGGGGCTGGGCTCGGCTTCTACACTCACTGCTCTGTGGGGCTGAGAGATGACATTTTCAGGCAAAAGCTTGCCAACCAATGGCTTCGCCTTCAGGCGGATTCTGGGAAAAGGGAAGGAGTGACCCAGTGATTGCCTAGGCTTTGAATTTTGGGTTGCTGAGAGAGTTTCCTAGCACTTATAGCCAAAACCCATCCCCATGTAGTTGGATGTCTTCTGAGTTTTTTACATGGTAAAATCAGAAAATACTTCAGGTGAGATGAAATCTTTACAACAAAGTGCTGTGAGCGGGGAGAAATCCAACACCTCCTGTACTGTCAGCAGCCAGCTGAGCGGTGTCCAACCCTCCCGAGCTCCGGCAGAGCTGCGCGGGGAGGCAGGGAAATTCGCCTCCTCAGTGCTGGAGCACACTGCGAGAAGCACACCGCTGCTGGCCCCTGCCAGCACCCTCTGCCCAGGGCCTTTGAGACAACCAAAATGTGTAATCTTATATTGCTCATCAGTAACAGAATGCCAGTCATTTGTATTCAGTCACATTGATACGAAATTCATAGTTGGAGGCATTACTGTGCAAATATCAAATTCTGCTTCTCTGATAGATTTTAGGAAACCTGCAAGCTTATCGTCTTCATACAGTACTCCTAAGCTCAGAACCCTGTGATGTCTGAAAGAACGTAAAATATCCATCAGTTTCACCAAATTGAAATATTGATGTACTTTAACTGCAACTTTAATACATTTTAAGGCTTTTGGGGGTCTTTGTAGTTTGAATTTTTTGACTGGTGAACGAGCAGTTCCATATGTGGGAATTATGGGGGAGAGCTGAACTCCTACAACCCTGCTCCTCCAAGGCAGACAAGGGATTATGAGTGGTCTCGATCAAGCTTATACATGCATGGTCTGCAGTGCAATGGGGTCCTGATCCACATCAGGGGCTCCGTTGAGCTGCCGCAATGTGAATAATAATAGGCACAGCCGATGTGTGAAGTCAAGAAAAGATATGTCTTTGAAAGATCAGGATTGATGTTGTTCCTGTAGAAAGAATAAATGATATATGAAAGTTTTGTCCTTGGTAGCCCAATAACTTACATTTGTTTATGTTTCCCTCCTTACAAGCAAACCCTGAAAACTCATGAAATCACCATGAATGTAATATAGATACTGTTGTGTGTAGTTAGTATTTAATACCTTTGAGTTTTGGTGTGCAGATTTGTCCCTTTTTTTTAATGATTCTTTTCATAAGGCCAGATTTGAGAAGACTGTGGTTTAAAAAACTCATAATAGGCAAACTATTAAGTTTTCTTCAATAAACCCCCCCCCACAGCTTCTAAAGATCTTCACTGGATGCTTTTTTAGAGAGCTAACACTCACTCCACTGTTTTTATTGTTGTCTTAAAAGGTAGAGCAATTCTACCGTGATTAATTTTTCATGCATTGGGTACGAAGGGATAATTAGTGTGCTTCATACCGATTGTCTGCAACTACTTTCTAATTAACTAATTGACTACAGAGCTAATGAGATTCAAAAATAATTTTTATATTTGAATTTCGCCAGACCTATTTTAAGAACCACGAAGACAGGCTGGCCAGAAACTTTCATGTGATGTCAGTCAGGGCGGTATTTTGGAAATGCCGTTGTATTATCGCCTGTGTAGCTATTTTGCAATGGCTTTTGCCTCTACCTGGTGGCCGGAAGATGAATTGCACGATTCCCCGGTTTTCTTTGGTGGGAGGCAAGCAGTCTTTTAGGACAAGAATATATATAGAAACATGAAAAACAGTCTAAGCTATCTCTATCTAGGGACTAATTTTTTTCCCCATTGCACAGTTATGTAAATAAACTATTGGAAGGTATTGGTGGTGCAGATAAGTGAATAAATATGATATATTCGTCACAGCGTCAGCAGTCGTGACTCGCATATCTGTAAAGAGTTCTTTGAAAGCATTGACAAGCGAGTGTCAACAGACAAGCAAAACCCAACAGACACAGTCAACTCGATTTTCAAAAGGCGTTGGTGAAATCCTTCAACAGCAGCTCGTAAAGTGGCTGCTGTGGATGAAGAGGGAACATATTCATGTGAGCAAGCAATTGCCAAAAACCAGGAATACGCAAGCAATATTGACAGAGAAGGGGAGTCCCCGCTGGAGTCCTACACTGACACGTGCTGCGGCTGCTCTCAGCAACTGATTTCTAAAATATCTGCAGAAGAAGGTGAATAATGGACCCTCAGGGACAACGGGTAAAATCCGTCAACTGTACACAGCTGTCCAAAGTGATAAGGACAGAAGCTACTTCAGCAGTTGTAAAAGGGTTTCAGAATACCTAGCAACTGGACAGTAAAATAGCAGATGACATTTTCAGATAAAAGGTAGACAACTTTAAGTGAAAGCTATTGGCAAACCCAATAAAATCTTCCAATATGCAAAGATAAAAGCTGAACCAGCTATTGCAAATCAAAACATGATGCACAGTTCTGGGCCCCCCCATCTCAAGGCAAATAGAATGGAAAAAACAGGTACAGAAAAAAATTACAGCCGTTAACCCTGAAAATAAATAACTGAGGGGGGGGCTATGATGGCTGCCCATGAAGTCCTGAGCGGTGTGAAGAAAGGGAGCAGAGGGCACTGTCTGAGGGTGTCTGAGACCCCGAGCAGGTGGCGGATGCTACGGGGAGGGATGGGGAGGGTTTCTCAGACAACACGTCCTGAAGCTTCACAACAGTTTGCGGGAGGATGCCAGCGTTTCCACGGTTCAGAAAGCAACCAGCCAAATTGTGGAAGAAAAACACATTTGGCACTGTTAAAAATGACGGCATCATTTCTGGTCAGGAATTCTCTGGACCACAAACGATTGCAGTCTGAAAGCACTTTCGGGAAGCGGCAGTACCTGCTTGTCCTCTCCTTACGCTCTGCCTGCAGGCCCAGTTACTGGCCTCTGTCAGAGACTGGGTAACAAGCCGGGCAGCCCTTTCTGCTTATTCTTGATTTTTATGTATCACTCACATCCAATACCTTCCACAACAGAGAAAGACCCCGAAGGATACTAAGCTTTTGCTGAAGCACATCTCATCTCCCACTAGACTACATTTATAGCCTCAGCAGGAGCTGCTGATCTACAGGGTCCAGGACGGGAATGGAGAAAGATAGACAGAAAAGGCTCAACTAAATGTGAAAGAGGGCTAAATTCTTTCCCATTACTGAGTCCATACAAGTGCTACACTGAGAAACTGCAAGGTGCTCCCATGGTATGTGTACTTAAGGAGGCTGTATAGCATGCGTAGGTCACCTTAGTTCTGGCATACTTTAACTCTTGAGAGCTTGACTTTGGAAAGGCAATAATGTTCATCTAATTTGGTCTGTGTATGGTTTTGAGTGAACAATTACTATGAATCATTTATAAAATCAGCAATGCTTTACATTTGTACTCATTTTGAGATGACTTTCCTTTATCAGAGCCAGTGTGGCTCAGGCTGCCTGCTCCACTCCTGTAAGTACAGGCAAAGCTCGCGCTGGCGGGGTCTGTTGAGAGGTCCCGTGTGCCCGCATCCTTCGGTCAGACTGGGTCTCAGGGCAGTGCGTGCTCCCGCAGCACTGAAACCCTGAGTGCGGTCCACGGGGAGCACTGGTGCTTGATGGACCTGAGAGATGCTGAGAACCTGCTGCCGTGGCCACCTCACCTGCGGGCATGGTCCTCCCTGCACGGCCAGCCTCTGACGGCACCAAGAGTGAAAAGACAGGTCTGTATGGCTTTCAGATGCGCTGATGGGTGCCAGATAAACTCTTCAAGTGACAGTGCTAATAACAGTAATACAGCAGCAATCCAGCCCAAGCAAGGAAGCTGGGCTCAGACCTGCCAGCGGACAACGTGTCAGCTATGATTACCGCACTCCAGCGTATCTCACTTAGCAAGGCTGTCAACGGATAATTCAGCAATCTGAATGAACACCGCCGGTGAGGCCTGACGGGGAGGTCCACCCAGCACTGTGTGCGTCTGACGCGCCAGCTGCTTCTGATCAAGCACCGCCGCGCTGCGAGCTCGTGCCCTGAAGCAGTTCCAGTTGCTGGGATTGGGATTCCAAGGGAGAGGGAAAAGCAAAGAAAAATGCCTGACTAGGAGCCACGTCCCTTGGATCACCCTGCCATCACCTCTGCACATCCAGAGGAAACCTCTGCTCCCATACGCAGGTGATGGAGCACAGGGACAGGGCAGACACTGGGCAGCTCTGCTGGCACTTCCAGGTTCCCCTGGCTTGGTACAGCAGGGGGATGGGCTGGTTTGGCACAGGCTGACTGCAAATCACTGACAACCATCCTGGGAAGTTCCGTACCAAGTAGGAAGCCGCCAAGCTGTGACATTATTGC